>ERZ761607.684-NODE-684-length-53384-cov-5.984886_pt1 | contig 53384 bp, 49 predicted proteins | sample MGYA00511164_ERZ761607 | MGnify/ENA primary metagenome ERZ761607 (study PRJEB28899, sample SAMN02445080) | bioreactor sludge metagenome | biome: EBPR sludge | place: Australia: Brisbane, Thorneside Wastewater Treatment Plant | collected 2011-06-22 ...
AAACCCTCTGGCTCAGCCAGCCGCTGGCGACCCGCATCCACACCGACCCCGTCACCGGCACCCGTTTCATGCGCCTGCGCGCCGGCCCGGGCGAGCTGCGGGTGCACTACGCGGCCACGGTGGACATCCACCACCACTTTGCCGACCCGGCCACGCTGGCCGAGGTGCCGGTCTGCGACCTGCCGCCGGAGGTGTTTCCCTACATCCTGCCCAGCCGCTATTGCCAGTCGGACCGGCTGGGCAAACTGGCCATGGCGGAATTCGGCCGCCTGTGGCCGGGCTACGCCCGGGTGCTGGCGATTCAGCACTGGGTGCAGCGCCAGGTGGTGTTTACCTCGAACACCACCAACTCCAGCACGTCGGCGGTGGACACCCTGATCGAGCGCGTGGGGGTGTGCCGCGACTTTGCCCACCTGATGATCGCGCTGTGCCGGGCGCTGAACATTCCGGCGCGCTTCACCACCGGCACCGATTTCGGCGCCGACCCGGCGCTGGGCCCGCCGGATTTCCACGCCTATGTGGAGGTCTACCTCGGCCACCGCTGGTACCTGTTTGACCCGTCGGGCACCGCCATCCCCATGGGCCTGGTGCGCTTTGGCACCGGCCGTGACGCGGCGGACGTGGCCTTTGCCACGATTTTTGGCGGTGTGCAGGCCCGCGCCCCGGTGATCCAGGCGTTCGACGTGGCCGACGCCAGCGGCTTGCGCCATCCGCCCCACCACTGCCGTGAGGCCATCTCGACCGACGCCGGCGGGCGGGCGCCCATGGGGCCAGGGATCGGCCCGGCCTGAGCGATGCCTCGCCGGCCGGGGCCGGGCTCTTCAATCTTGCGCCAGGATGGCGCAGAGCTGGGTCAGATTGCTCACGGTGATGTGCGGCACATGCGGCTCAGGGGTCCAGACGCCGCCGGGGCGGTTGACCCAGGCGACCTGCATTCCGGCCTCCAGGCCGCCCACGCCATCAAGGTGTGCGTCATCGCCGACATGCAAGACGTCTCCGACCGCGACCCCGGCCAGGTCGGCTGCGGCATGGAAAATCGGGGCATGGGGTTTGCCAATGCCGGCGCTGCGCATGCTGATTGCGGCGCTGAAAAAACGGCCGATGCCGACACGGTCGACGTCGGCATTGCCGTTGGACAATGCCACCACCGGGAATCGGTCGCTGAGAAACTGCAGCGCCGGCAGGGCATCGTCGTACAGGTCCACCCGCTGGCGCATGTCGTAGAAAACCTCGAAGGCGGCCTGGTCCAGCGCCGGGTCTTCCCCGGCCTGGAGCAAAGCCAGCCGGATGGCCTCGCGCCGCTGCGCGCCCAGGTCATGGGCAAGATCCGGACGATTGACCCGCACCTGCCGCCGCAGTTCCTGCTGGCGGGCGGCGTCCTCGCACCAGGGCACCGCCTGCGGCGCGTGGTCGGCCAACCAGTCCCGCAAGGCCTTCTCGGCGCGTTCGATGGTGGGGGCAATCGGCCACAAGGTATCGTCCAGGTCGATGGTGATCGCCCGGATGCGCGCGCGGTCGAGTACGGGGGCGCGAAGGCCAGGGGCCGGGCTTGTCGAGGGTTCGGGCAGGGCATTCATGCTTGACCGAGAATACCGCATGTCCTTTCGCCCCGAACCCCCCTATTCCCATGGCCAGCCCGCACGAACCGCCGTGCTGCTGTGCAACCTGGGCACCCCTGACGCCCCCACCGCCGCCGCGCTGAGGCGTTACCTGGCCGAATTCCTGGGCGATCCGAGGGTGGTGGAAATCCCCCGGCCGCTGTGGTGGCTGATCCTGCACGGCATCATTTTGCGCACCCGGCCCGCCAAGTCGGCCGCCAAATACGCCAGCATCTGGACGCCCGACGGCTCACCGCTGGCCGTCTGGACGGCCCGGCAGGCCACCATGCTGAGGGGCTGGCTCGGCGAGCGCGGCCACCAGGTCACGGTGCGCCACGCCATGCGCTACGGCAATCCGTCCATCGCATCGCAACTGGACCAGCTCAAGGCCGAAGGCGCCACCCGCGTCCTGATCTTGCCGCTGTACCCGCAGTACAGCGGCACCACAACCGCCAGCATGGTCGATGCGGTGACGGAGTGGAGCCGCAACGTCCGTCAGCTGCCGGAGCTGCGGTTCGTCAACCGTTTCCACGATGACCCCGGCTATATCGGGGCGCTGGCCGACCGTATTCGCGCCCACTGGCGTGACCATGGCCAGCCCGAGCAGCTGGTGATGAGTTTTCATGGCGTGCCCGAACGCACCCTTCACCTGGGCGACCCCTACCACTGTGAATGCCTCAAGACCGCCCGGCTGCTGGCCGAACGGCTGGGTTTGCCGCGGGAGCGCTGGCGGGTCACCTTCCAGTCCCGGTTCGGCAAAGCCAAATGGCTGGAGCCCTATACCGAGCCCACCCTGGTGGAGCTGGCCCGCTCCTGTGTTCGACATGTGCAGGTGGTCTGCCCCGGCTTTCCGGCGGACTGTCTGGAAACGCTCGAAGAGATCGCGCAGGAGGTCCGTGAGGCCTTCGTGCATGCCGGGGGCGAGCGTTTCGAATACATTCCCTGCCTGAACGACAGCCCGGCGTGGATCACCGCCCTGGCTGACCTGGCCGAGCGCCACCTGGCCGGCTGGCCGACCCGTGAACCAGCCGATCCCGCCGCATTGGCCGCGTCCCGCGCAGCCGCGCTGGCGGCCGGCGCGCCGCGCTGAACCGCATTTTTCGCCCTTTTTCGACACCATGAGCCTGAACGACAGCCCCCACGACCACAGCGCGCCCCTCGCCCCTATCGACGACACCGCCATGGCGCCGGTCCACGGCACTGCGCCGGAAACCGCCGACGCGTCGCCCCCGACGAAATCATCGACCGCGCCCGCCCGCCAGGCCAGCCCGGCGGTGCGGGCCGCCCTGGCAACCCTTGCCGAGCGCTTCCCCCAGCTGTTCGGACCGGAACCGCGCCCGCTCAAACGCGGCGTTTTCGAAGACCTCGCCGCTGCCGGCCTGGAGGGTCTGGACCGGGACACCCTCAAACTCGCTCTGGCCCAGCACACCCGATCGACACGTTACCTGCAGGCCGTCGCCCACGCCCAGCCCCGGCACGACCTGCAAGGCAAACCGGTCGAGGCCATGGCGCCGGAGCACACGGCGCAGGCGCTGCTGGAAGTGTTTCGCCGGCGCCAGCGACGGGACGGCACCCTGGCGCACGAGGCCCTGGTGCGCCGACTCGTCCACCTGATGGTGACGTCCGACCTCAGCGTCGCGCAATGGGCCGACTGCGTGCAGACCCGCGACGAGGGTCTGGCGCGGGCCATGACCGAGGCCCGCGACAACTTCGCCATGCAGCTCGCCCGCGACGAGGCCCTGTTGCGCGCGTTTGACACCAGTGGCACCGCCCTGGAAGACTTCGCGCACCAGTACGGGCTGCCCGTCCATACCGCCCGGATGCGCCTGGCCAGCGCCCGTCGCCGACGGACTGCGACTGCCGAGAGCACCTGAGAACTTTATTTTTTATAGCTGAAAAGCACCTTTTCACGCTGGATAAGCCCCTGTTTCGCGTGAAATCAGCCGCCACGCACCGCGTCGCGCCGCTCCCGCTCTGGCGCAGTGGCTTTCCCGGTCGGTGGCCGCACGACCGCGGGGGTGTCAGGCCGCCGATTCGGCCAGAAAGCGGCTGACCAGGTCCAGTTGGGCGGCCACGTTGAGCGCCGGGGCATGGCCACAGCCGGGCACCTCGATCACCGACAGCTGGCCGGTGCGGCCGGGGCCGCGACCGACCATTGCCGTCACGGTCTCGGGCAGCACCAGGTCGCTGTCGGCGCCGCGCAGGCACAGCACCGGGATGTCCAGCGCGTCGTAGTGGTCCCAGATTCGGTAGTCGTCGGGGTACAGCACAAACTGCTGCACCATCGCCGGGTCGTAATGCGGCGTGACCCGGCCGTCGGGCAGGCGGCGGGTGGAGGTTTCCGTCAGGCGGCGCCACTGGGCGTCGCTGAGCCAGCCGTAGGGCGCGTAAACCTGGCGGAAAAAAGCCTCCAGCTCACGCACCGTGGCAAACGCCGGCGGCTGGCCGGCGTAGGCCTTGATGCGCTCGATGGCCGGCTGGGCCAGTTCGGGCGCATTGTCGTTGAGCACCAGCGAACGGATGCGGCCGCGCAGCGCCGGCTCCAGCAACCCGGCCGCGCAGACGGTACCGATTGCGCCGCCCATGGACGTCCCGACCCAGTGCACGGTGGCCAGTTCCAGCTGATCCATCAGTTCGCGGGCCTGGCGGGCGTAGAAGGCCAGGCAGTATTCGTCACGCGGCGCCGGACTCCATTGCGACAGGCCGCGGCCCAGCGTGTCCGGGCAGATCACCCGCCAGCCCTGGCGGCTCAGGTGGACCGCCAGCTCGTCCATGTCGCGTCCGGTGCGGGCCAGTCCATGCCAGGCGATGACGGTCCCCCGCGAACGGGTGGCAACCCCCTCGCCGGGCCAAGCGGGCGCGGGCGCGGCCGAGCCGGTAGCCGGCCAGTCCAGGTAGTGAATCTCGCGGCCGGCGCAGGTCAGGTAGGCGGATACGGGGGTCATGGGGTCAATCCTTGGTCAGGGCGGACGCCGGCCAGCGACCGGGTCCGCATCCGGGGCCGCGCCTTGCAGCGCGGCCCCATCGCGACGCACTCAGTTGGGAACGTTGATGGCGGTCCCGGCGAAACCGATCACGTTGCCGGCCGCTGGCGCAGCCACGGCAGCGGGCACCTGGGCAGCCGTAATGGCCGGCGCCGCGCCCGCGGCACCGCCACGCGGGGTGGCGCGAACCACCTGGCTGGGTGGCAGCGCCGCGCCCGACTTCAGATTCGCCCAGACCGCGTTGAGCGCCTGGTTGAAATACGGGTGCAGGGGCACGAAACGATTGTCGAAACCGGAGAACGGCAGGAAGGCGTCGAAATGCTGCGCGTTGGTCACTTCCCAGTAGGTCAGGCGGGTATTGGGCCCTTCCGTGACGCGGTTATAGGCCACATAGGCCCGGGAGGAGTGGTTGACCGGCACCAGGGCGTCGTTGCGACCGTGGACGATCACGGTGGGTTTGCCACGCAGGTTGCCGCCCAGCTGCACTTCTGCCATGCCCGCCCGTACCGCGTCGCTTTGCGCTTTGGTCGGGGTGCTGGCGGCGTTCAGCTCGGCGCCCGTCATCGGGTCGCGGCCGGTCACCAGCGCGCGCTGGCACAGGGCAGCGTCCAGTGCGAAGTCGGAGCGGGTGGAGCTCTGCGATACGCCAAACTGCCAGGCCTTCGCGCCACCCACCGAGTTGTTGAACACCACCGTGGCCGGAACGCCATTGGCGGTGCCGTTGCCAGTGGCGTAGGACGTCGCCTTGACTGCCGCAACGGGGGCGATCACATCTCCGGTGGCGTTGGTTTGCGCCAGGCTCGTGCCACACAGGTTGTCCGTGACACTGAAACGCCCCAGCGCGTTGGTGTACATCATGGCGATGATGGGCGAGTTGCCCAGCCCGTAGTGCGCGGTGTGCATGGTGTCGTGGACCGCGTCGTAGCCATAGGCCCGCAGCTTGGCCAGCGCGTCGGACGCACGGGCCGCTGTGGTGGCGCCGGTCACCATGCCTTTTTCGGCCAGTGAGGTACAGCGGTTCTCGGCACGGCCGGACATGCCCAGCAAGGCCATGTAGTTGTAGATGCTGGCCTCGGCCATCGCCGCCTCGGGCGCCAGCGCCGCGCAGGGCTGGAAGATGTTGCCATAGGTGAAGTAGTCGATCAGCGCCAGGCCATGCCGGCCGGCCGCCACCCCGCCCTGTTGCACGCCGTAACCGGCGGTCGACTTGGGTTGGGCGCTGGGCTCGGAAGCCACCACCGCATCGATCAGGCCGGCGCCGTCCTGTTCGGCCGCCTGCAGCACGGCCGCGCCCCCGTTGGACACCGAGGCGGCAATCACCAGGGTGTTGTCCGGCTTGAACTTCACCTGTTTGCCCGAGCCGCTGGAGTGCGCCGGGGCGTATTCCTGGTTGAGGACGTACAGCGCGTACTGGATCGATGCCAGCGTGTCGTTACCCCAGTCTTTCTCGGGGTTCTGTTGCGAATGGGCATGTTTGAGCGCCAGCCGGTTGGGGAACGCGGCATTGAAGGCGGCGCGTGCCGCGTCGGTCACGTTGGCCGCAAAGTGTGCCAGCACCCCGGCTTCGGCCCGCGTGGCGCGAGTGCCGTCGATGCGGTGAACGCTGTCGTCGCCCAGGTCATGCAGGCCCATGCCTTTGCCCGAATCGGTCAGCGCGACCGCGCAGCCGCGCTTGAGGCCCCATTCGGCCGCACTGCCGATCGAGCCGTACACCCCCCGCGAGCCCGACGAAGGCCCGGCCACGATACAGGGGTTGTTGACGTCAAAGCTGGCCGGAACCTGCACCGCCATGGTGACGTTCTTGCGTCCGGTGCCGTCGTCCAGGCGGGCGACATATTCGACCCCTGGAATCAGGCCTTCGCCCAGCGTATTGTTGCCGGCAAGGTCGATATTGGGGCCGTACAGCGTGCCATAGCCGCCATTGGCGGACGGGTCCAGGATTCCCCGGTAATTGGCATAGATCGCATTGCGGCGCAGCTCCATTGCGGTGGGCGCAGCGGCATTGGCATAAGCGGGCGCGGCGGCAGCCCCCAGCCCCGTGCGACCCAGGCCGCCGGTCAGCAGGTCCTGCGTGTCCGCACTGGTGCCCGCACCCGGTGCGGTCGCGGTATAAGCCGTGCGCGACAGCTCGACCGATCCGGCCGGCGCGCTGGCGCGTGGCTCCGGCGAATCACTGCAGGCAGCCAGCGCGGCGGCGGCAAGCAGGCTCAGTCCCAGGCGGGTGGTGTGGTCCTTCATGGTGTCTCCTTGTTGATGGACGGGTGGGGGGAATCGGGTGGAAACGGTGTCACGGTCAGGCACGCGCGGGCCGCTGGCGGAGGGCTCGTTCGCGCAGCCGCCCGACAACGCCCGTCGGGAAGTAATAGACCGACAGCACAAACAGCAGGCCCAGCCACAGCAGCCAGCGATCGGGCGAGAGCAAGGCTGCCAGCAGGGGCACGGCCGCGGCGGCCTCGCTGGCCAGACGCAGCAGGTCCTGCAGGTAGCTTTGCGCCACGACAAAAATCACCGCACCGATGGCCGATCCGTAGATCGTGCCCATGCCGCCGATCACCACGATCAACAGCACGTCCATCATGATTTCGAAGGACAGCGAGGTATCCGGTCCGTTGTAGCGCAGCCAGGTGGCCAGCATCGCCCCGGCCAGTGTGGCAAACAGCGCCGACAACACGGCGGAGGTGGTGCGGTAGACGACCACACGGTAGCCGATGGCTTCGGCGCGGAATTCGTTCTCGCGAATGGCCTGCAGCACCCGGCCGAACGGGGAATTGACCACCCGCAGCAGGGCCAGCATCAGCACCACGGTCAGCACAAACAGTCCGTAGTAGGTCAGCAGCCGGCCATCGAGCGAAACGCCCAGCAGCGGCTCCTCGCGAAACACCGTGCCGGGCGACAGCAGCGCCGGGAGCTTGAAGGTCAGACCGTCCTCGCCACCCGTGATTTCGGACATTTGGGACGCCAGCGTCTGGAAGGCCGCGGCGACCGCCAGGGTGATCATGGCAAAAAAGATCGCGCGCACCCGCAGGGAAAACAGGCCGATGACCAGCGACAGCAGCAGCGACAGGCCCAGCGCCACCGCCACGCCGGTGCCCAGCGCCGTCCAGGTCGGCCCCAGGGCGGTGCTGGCGATCGCCACCCCGTACGCGCCGATGCCGAAAAACATGGTGTGCGCGAAACTGACGATGCCGGTGTACCCCAGCAACAGGTCAAAGCTGGCGACCAGGACAATGAAAATCAGAATTTTGGCCGCCACACTGAGTGCCTTGACACCAGGAAAGAGGAACGGCGCAAAAGCCAGTCCCAGCAGCACCGCCGCCAGCACAAGGGCCAGCACAAGGCTGCGCGGGAAGTCGTTGGAAAGAATCCGGTTCAGCATGGGAAAGCCTTCATTCGGAGGAGCCGACGAACCGCTTCAGCGGTTGGCCACGGGGTACACACCCTGCGGACGCCACAGCAGCACCGCCACCATCAGCGCGATGTTGGAAAACAGCGCCACCTTGGGCGCCAGAAATCCGGTGTAGTTGGCCATCAGTCCCACCAGCAGCGCCCCGATCAGCGCGCCACCGGTGCTGCCCAGGCCGCCGATGATGATGACGATGAAAATCAGCACGTTGACCTGCGCGCCCATCTGCGGCACCACGTTCTGCTGGTACAGCCCCCACATCACGCCGCCCAGGCCGGCCAGCGCGCTGCCCACCACAAACACCCCGACAAACAGCCGGCGGATGCGGTAGCCGAGCGACTCGACCATCTCGCGGTCCTGCACGCCCGCGCGAATGAGCAACCCGATCTTGGTGCGCGACAGCGTCCAGATCTGCAGCCCGAACACCAGCAGCCCCACAACCACGGCAATCAGCCGGTATTTCTCGACCGAGGCGTCGCCCAGCAGCAGCGACCCGCGCATGCCCTCGGGCAGCGGCAACGCAATCTGCAAGGGCCCCCAGATCACCTTGATCAGCTCTTCACCGATGATCATGCCGCCCATGGTGATCAGGATCTGCTTGAGGTGCTGGCCGTACACCGGCCGGACGATGAAACGCTCGAAGGCCAGCCCCACCGCCGCCGCCACCGCCATGGCAATCACCATGGCCGGCACCACCGCCACCAGGTTGCGCCACAGCTCGGCCGAGCCGGTCCAGTCGCCCATGGCGCCCAGCACGCTGGTGGCCACAAAGGCGCCCAGCGCAATGAACACGCCGTGGCCGAAATTGAGCACGTCCATCAGCCCGAAAACCAGCGTCAGGCCCGACGCAATGATGAAAATGATCATGCCCATGGCCAGACCGGCGACCGTCAGCGTCACCCAGGTCGAGCCCGATCCCACCGCCGGCAAAGCGGCCAGCGCCAGCAGCGGCACCAGGGCCAGCGGCTTCCAGTCCAGTTCCAGCGCCTTCATGCGGCACCTCCACGGAGTTTCGTTACGACAAACCTGATAGCAAAAAAGCACCATTTTGTGCTGGGTATTGCCACTTTTTCCATGAAATCGCTCATAAGGACAGCCCCAGCAGCGACTGTTGCAAGGCCTCGTCGTCCGCCAGCGCCTGCATGGCGCCGGCATGGACCACCACACCGTTGTCCATGACCGCCACGGTGTCGCCGAGCCGCTTGGCAAACGACAGGTTCTGCTCCACCAGCAAAATCGTCACGCCCTGCGCCTTGAGCTGGCGGAAAGCGTCGATCATGTTGTTGATGATGGCCGGCGCCAGGCCCTTGCTGGGCTCGTCCACGATCAGCAACTCGCGCGGCTCGACGATGGCGCGGCTGACGGCCAGCATCTGTTTCTGCCCGCCCGAGAGCTTGCCGGCCGGGTGGTTCCAGAACTTTTCCACCGCCGGAAACAGGCTGAAGATCCACTGCAGCCGGGCCTGGTCGATCTGGCCGGCGCTTTTTGCCTGGCGCGCGGCCAGCAGCATGTTTTCCTTCACCGTCAGGTCGGCAAAGATGCCCATGTTCTCGGGAACGTAGGCAATGCCACGTCCGGCGATCTGCGGTGTCGCCTGGGCCGTGATGTCATCGCCCTGGAACCGGATGCGCCCCCTGGACGCTGGCCACAGCCCCATGATGGTGCGCAGCGTGGTGGTTTTGCCCGCACCGTTGCGGCCGAGCAGCATGGTCAGTTGCCCGCGCGGCACCACCAGATCCACGCCATGCAGGATGTGGTAGGCCCCGATATGGGTGTGCACCCCTTCGAGGGTGAGCAGCACGTCGTTCATGCGGCCTCCTTGCTCACGCCCAGATACGCTTCCTGCACGACCGGCGAAGCAATCACCGCGGCCGGCTCGCCATCGGCCACCAGCGTGCCGTTGGTCAGCACGATGATGCGGTCGGCGAGTTCGCGCACCACGTCCATCTTGTGTTCGACCAGCAAGATGGTCTTGGTCTTGTCCTGCTTGAGCCGGCGGATCAGGTTCAGGATCACCGGCGCCTCGTCATGGCTCATGCCCGCCGTGGGCTCGTCGAACATGTACACCTGTGGCTCCAGCGCCATCAACAGGGCCACCTCCAGCTTGCGCTGGTCGCCATGGGGAAGGCTGGCCACCGGCATGGTCTGGCGGTCGGCCATGGACACCGACTCCAGAAGCTCCTGCGCGCGCCGCGTCAGCGCCGTATGGTCGCTCCAGATGCTCCACAGGTTCAAACCGCGCCGGTGCGGCCCTTCGCGGGTGGCCTGCACCGCCAGGCGCACGTTTTCCAGCACGCTCAGGTTGGGAAACAGGTTGGTCAGCTGAAACGCCCGCCCCAGCCCCGCCCGCGTGCGCGCCGAAACGCTCAAACCCGAGAGGTCGCGGCCGTTGAGGCTGACACGGCCTTCACTGGCGCGCAACTGGCCGGAGATCAGGTTGAAATAGGTCGTCTTGCCGGCGCCGTTGGGGCCGACGATGGCCGTCAACGTGCCGGGCTGGAACGTGCAGGTCACCCGATTGACGGCCACATGGCCGCCAAAGCGGATGGTCAGGTCCTGGGTTTCAAGCATGGTTTCCTTGAAAAATGCGGCCTTCAGGGGCAGGTGCCAATCACGTAGTAATTGGTTCCGGTCATTTTGAGGGTGGTGGTGGTGAACACATTCCACAGCCCCATGTTCTGGTTCGATCCCTTTGCATAGGTGTAGCCGCCGGACTGCGTTGCCCGACCGGCGGTGGTATGGGCGTAGTTGCTGGCTGTGAAACAGGTGGCCGGCGGCGGCGGGTTGGCACTCGCGGTGGTTCCCGTCACTGTGGCCGAGGCCGGGCCCTCGACGCCGTTGGCATCCGCAGCGCGGACCGCCCAGTTGTAGGTGGTGGCCGCAGCCAGTCCGGTATCAGTGAAGCTGGTGCCATAGACCGGCAACGCGTTGGTCTTGTTGCTGTTTCGGTAGACGTTGTAGCTCGCAGCGCCCCCGACCGGATTCCAGGTGATGTTCATGGAACTGGTGGTGGCGTTCGAGCTTGCGACGCCCGTCGGCGCGGTCAGGGCCGTTCCGCCGCCACCACCACCGCCACCGCCGGAGCCTGTGCCTGACGAGATGCGGTCGACCATGGCCTTGATGGCGCTCATCTGGGGCCCGGTCTTCTGCGCGAAGTTGGTGCCGTACCAGCCGATCCAGTCCCAGCAGGCGTTGGCGTTGGCCAGCGAACCGCTGGCGGCCGTGCTGCGGCTGGTGTTATCGGTCTTGGTCTGAGGGAACAGCACAATGATGTTGTTGGTGTCGGCCCAGCGGGCGTAGCCGGTGTTCCTGACGAATTTGTCGCCGATCTTGTCGGTACTTTGCTGGCAACCATGCAGCGCCACATGCACCTTGCACTGGGTGCCGCTGGCACAGCTGCTTGGGACATAGACCCAGCCGGTGGACGCCATCCCGGGGTTGGCCGTGAATTCACTCTGGTTGAACTCGATGAAGTTGCTGGCCGCCGGCGCATTGTTGCGGGCATTCAGCGGGCCGTAGAACTTGGTCAATACCGCCTTGGCGCCGTCGTAGCTGCAGTTGCTGATATAGGGCGACGCAGCCGTGCCGCAACTGTTGTTGCCGGTGCTGTCGAAGTCGGTCGGAAAGGTGTGCGAGGCGCCACTTCGCACCACATGCTCCAGGTTGGCGGCGGAAACCCCGTTGTTGGTGTACTGCGTCTTCAGCGCCGTCACCGGGTTCTGACCGACGGTGGTATCGCTGGTGCCGATGAACAGATAGACCTTCTGGCCGGCGATGTTGGCCTTGTTGTCGATCTGCGCGCCGCTCCAGGTGTCGATGCGGTTTTGCATGTTCGTCAACGCGGTGCTGCTGATGCTGGCGTTGTACATGCAGGCGGTGTAGTTGCTCAGGCCGGCGCACATGTAGGGGCCAGCCGCGAACACGCCCACACCCTTGAACAGCGACGAGTAGGCAATGCCCAGCTGGTTGGCCATGAAGCCCCCCGAGGACAGGCCGGATACCGTGGTCTGGCTGGTATCGACGTTGTAGGCCGGGAGGTTGATGGCCGCCGACGCCGCACCCGACGCGAAAACTCCAAGAAGAACCGCCGCACGCACATGTTTCATGGTCATTGAATGTCTCCGGTAGTTGATGGAAAGAACACAAATGACTCCCGTGGGTTCGGGGGTTCCTGAATAGGTACGTCGCAACGACGGACCGCCGTGAAGGTCATGCGCGGCCAGCCCATCGCGTGTACCGTCTCCCTGTCCATACGGTCAGCGGGCCAGCGCACCGGCGGCTTCGGACGCGAGTTGCGTCCGGTTGCGCAAGGGAACACTGATCTCCGACGCCTTGATTTCCTTGACCAGAAACAGGTCGGGAATGGCTCCGGGGCGCGCGCCGGGAGCGACGCGGAAGTGGTACATCGCCTGCATGGCCTGGTGGTCTTCCTTGCGGAAGGTCATGGTGCCCTTGGGTGTCTCGAAGCTCATGCCTTCCATGGTGGCCAGCAATCGGGGGGTGCTGGCATCGCCCTGCGTCTTGCGCAGCGCCGTCACCAGCGCCATGGCCGACGAGAAGCCCCCCGCCGTGAAGAAGTCCGGCGGCGACTTGTAGCGGCTGTAGTGGTTGGTAACCAGCCACATGTTCGACGGATTGCGGGAGAACGCGTAGTAGTAATACGTGGCGCCCTGCATGCCCGGGAAGTTGCCGAACTGCACCATGGCCGGCAGGATGTTGCCGCCCGTGGCGATCTCGATGCCGTAGCGTTTCAGATCGAGGTCGGCGATCTTGAACGGATTGCCTGCCCCGGCCCAGTTGATGAACACGACCTTGCGTTCCGCCGCGACGGGCTTGAGCTTGTCCACGATGCGCTGCGCTGCGGCGGTGAAGTCGGTGGTGGCGGGCGGCAGGTACTCCTCGTGAACGATGCGGGCCGATTTGGCCGCATCCCTGAATGCCGTCACGAAGTCACGCCCGAACGCGGAATCTTGCCCGAGCGTGGCAATCACGACACCGGGTTTGTCCAGCGCTACCGCGTTGGCGATGGCGTCCTGCGAGCTGTTGCGACCCGTGCGGAAAACGTACTTGTTCCACCGCTCGCCGGTGATGCTGTCGGCCACGGCCGGTTCGACCAGCAGGATCTTCTTGAATTCTTCGGCCACCGGCAGCATCGCCAGCGCGACGCCGGACGAGGTGGGTCCGACCGCAATGTCGGCCCGGTCATCCGCGTAGGCCGCCGCGAGCAAGGACTTGCCCAGGTCGGGCTTGCCCTGGTCGTCCTTCTCGATCACCACCAGCCGCTTGCCCGCGACCATCATCGTGCCCTCGGTGGCGTACTCCAGACCCATCATGAACCCGGTCGACGTCTGTTTTCCGTAGGCTTCCAGCGGACCGGTCGCGCTGCGGATATGGGCGATGCGGATCTCGCCGCCCGGAGACGGCGTGGCCGTTCGGGATGCGCTCCCTTTGCCCTGCGCCAGAACCAGTGAACTGGCCACCAGCGCGGCCGCCAGTAGGCCGCTGCGGCGCGTGTTGCGCCAGAAATCAGAAGAAGTCATCCGTGGCATGCGTGGTCTCCAATGGTGTTTTGAGGCAAACCATCCCTGACCCCGAACGAATCGGGGTTCTTTTTTTCTTTGTGGGAATCCGGATTGGCGGACGGCGGCTCGGCCCCCCCGTCGCGCGCACAGCACCGTGCGCCCGGGTCCGGACGGACCCGGCGCCGGGGTGGTCGATCAGCGCTTGTTGCGGATCGGCACGTTCATCTCGGAGGGTTTGATCTCGCGAACCAGCTCGGGCACACCCCAGGCGAAGGCCGGGTCAACCTTGATCCTGAAGTGGTACATGCTCTGCATGGCCTGGTGGTCTTCCTTGCGGAAGGTCATCGTGCCCTTGGGGGTGTCAAAGCTCATGCCTTCCATGGTCTTGATCAGCGTCTCGGCGCCGGTATCCCCATTGGTCTTTTTCAGAGCGGTCACCACGGCCATGGCGGCCGAGAAGCCGCCGGCAGTGAAGAAATCGGGCGGCGACTTGAACTGGCTGTAGTGGCGCGACACCAGCGCCTCGTTGACCGGGTTCTTGGGCATGCCGAAGTAGTAGTAAGCCGCGCCTTCCATGCCCGGGAAGTTCTTGTAGGCCACCATGGCCGGCAGGATGTTGCCGCCCGTGGCAATCTCGATACCGTGGCGCTTCAGATCCATGTCGGCCACCTTGAACGGGTTGCCGCCCGCCCAGATGATGAAAATGATCTTGCGGCCCGGCAAGCCCTTGAGCTTGTCGATCATGCGCTGCCCACCGGCGGTGAAGTCGGAGGTTGCCGGCGGCAGGTATTCCTCGTGCACGATCTTGGCCTTCTTGACCGCTTCGCGGAAGGCCTTGACGCCATCGCGGCCGAATGCCGAATCCTGCGCCATCGTGACAATGGAGACACCCTCCTTGTCCAGCGCGACGGCGTTGGCAATGGCGTCCTGGCTGCTGTTGCGGCCGGTGCGGAAGATGTAGCGATTCCACTTATCGCCGGTGATGGAGTCGGCCACCGCCGGCTCGACCAGCAAGATCTTCTTGTATTCCTCGGCCACCGGCAACATGGCCAGGGCCACCGGCGAAGCCGTCGGGCCGACCGCCAGGTCGACCTTGTCGTCGCCGTAGGCGGCGGCCAGCAGGCTCTTGCCCAGATCGGGCTTGCCCTGGTCATCTTTTTCGATCACGGTGATCTTTTTGCCAGCGACGGTCATGGTGCCGCCGGTGGCGTAGTCCAGACCCATCATGAAACCGGTCTGCGTCTGTTTGCCGTAGGCCTCCAGCGGACCGGTCTTGCTGTAGATGTGGGCGATCTTGATGTCTTTGGACTGGGCGAAGACCGGCGCGGCAAAGGCGGCAGCCACAACGGCCAGAGAAATCACGGAACGGCGATGCATGGAAAGGTCTCCTTGAGTGGTGCGACAGATATGCAGACACCGTGCCAGCACGCAAACCCTTGATTTCACTGATTTTTTCCAAACCACCCCAATCAAATTGCCTGAATTTCAGACAACTGATGTGTATGCTCTTCAGTCAACTGTCTGAAGAAGAATCAGGGTTTTCCAGACGTTGATACAAGGTCGCACGGGAAATGCCCAGCAGGCGCGCGGTGGCCAGCTTGTTGCCGCCGGTGGCCTGCAGGGCGGCATCGATGGCGCGCCGCTCCAGCGCCGCCACCTGTTCGGCCAGCGGGCGCAGCAGGTCCGAGCCGGCATCGCGCGGCGCCTCGGCCGCCGCCAGGGCGGGCGCAATCTGCGCCAAGCCCGAGCCGCGCAGCACCGACGCCAGCTGGCTCGCGTCGATACGCGCCGTGTCACAGGACATGGCGGCCTGCTCCAGCACATTGCGCAGCTCGCGAATGTTGCCGCGCCATGCCTGGCCGGCCAGCAGGGCCAGCGCGTCGGGCTGCCATTCGGGCGGTGGCATGTTGCTGCGATGCGCCAGGTCTTCGGTCAACGCCTCCACCAGGGCGGGGATGTCACTGCGCCGCTCGCGCAGTGACGGCACGCGGATGGGCAGCACATTGAGGCGGTAAAACAGGTCCTCGCGAAAGCGCCCCTCGCGCACCAGCGCGGGCAAGTCCCGCGAGGTGGCCGCAATGACGCGGGCATCGAACGGCACCAGCCGGTTGGAGCCCAGCGGCTCGATCTCGCCCTCTTGCAGGGCGCGCAGCAGCTTGGCCTGCAGGCTGGGCGGCATGTCGCCAATTTCGTCCAGGAACAGCGTGCCGCCGTCGGCCAGCTTGAACTTGCCATCGCGCCCCTTGCGATCGGCGCCGGTGTAGGCACCGGGCGCGACACCAAAGAACTCGGCCTCCAGCAGGGTATCGGGCACGGCGGCGATGTTGACGCCCACAAACGGCCCGCCCGCCCGCGCCGAGGCGGCGTGAATCGCATGGGCCAGCACTTCCTTGCCGGTGCCCGTCTCGCCCAGCAGCAGCACCGGGCTGGATGACTGCGCGGCACGTCGCGCCTGGCGTTTGACCTCCACCGCCGCCGCGCTGGCGCCGACAAAACTGGCAAAGGTGTAGCGCGACTGGCGCTGCCCCGCCACCGCCGGGCGGCTGCGCTGCACGGCCAGCTCGCGCCGCGCGTCGTCCAGGTCGCGCTGCAGCAGCGAGAACTTGTCCATCAGCGGCTGCAGGTTGGTTTCCGCATGGTCGAACAGCACAATGCCCAGCGCGCCGATCACCGCCCCGGCGGCATCACGCAGGGGAATGCGGCTGACGACAAAGGTGCCGGCACGGTTGGTCAGCAGGTCGATCAGGATCGGCTTGCCGGTTTCCAGCACCTTGTGCATCTGCGTGTTCTGCACCACCCGAGAGACAGGGTGGCCGACAAAGTCTTCCTCGCGCTCGAAGCCCAGCGCGGGCAGGTAACGCCGGTACTGGTCATTGATCCAGACCACACGGGCCTCGCGGTCCACCAGCAGCATGCCCTCGCTGGCCGTGGCAAACAGGTCGAACATCGACCGCGCAGCCAGCTCCAGAATGCTGGCGGCATCACGCGGCAGCGCCGCCTGAGCGCTGCCCGCCCGGGGTTCGGTGGCAGACATGGCGCGGATGTTACCCAAGCGGCCGCGGCCAGGGCATGGGCGCAGGGGTTGGTCGCACCCTGTTTACTATATTTTGCATAGCACAAAGTGACCTTTTTACGCTGGGTACGGGCACAAAACGCCTGTAATTGGCGCAAATGGCCTGTTTTCGGACGGCCGGGGCAGCCGCGCAAGGGGCGCGGGGCTGCGTCAACGTGCCAGGCGGGTCATCAGCAGGCCGAGCCACTCGTGCAGGGCGTTTTGCCAGGCCAGCAGGCTCTTGGCCAGGGAGTATTCGGTCAATGGGGTACTGGCGCCGGTGCGAAAGTCCACCGGATAGGGGGTCACGGTACAGGGCACGGCGGCAAATTCGGCCATGGCGCGCGGCATGTGGGCGGCCGAGGTGACCAGCAGCCACGGCTGGCGGCAGCGCGGGCCCAGCAGGGACGCCACCTCACGCGCGTTCTCACGCGTATTGCGCGAGCCGCTCTCCAGCAGCACCCGGCGCGGGTCCACTCCGTGTTCGCGGTAGAAGGCGCGCGCCAGCTCGGCTTCGGGTACGCCGGTGGGCAGCAGGCGCCCTTCCCCGCCGCTGAACACCACGGTCATGCCGGGGTACTGCCGCAGCAGGGCCAGGGGCACGGTCATGCGTTCGGCGGCCTCGTTGAGCGGCACCTGCGCATGCGCGCGAAAGGTGTCTGTGGGGCCAACAGCGCCACCGAGCACGATCACCCCCGCGTACCGCGACAGCGATTCGGCGGGTGGCACCGGGTAGCGGTTTTCCAGCGGACGCAACAAGGCATCAGGCAGCGCCCGAAACCCCAGCAGCCCCAGCAGCAGCAGCCCCACCCAGAGCATCACCGTCGCGGTGCGGCGCCGCCGCGCCAGCAGCAACAACGCCAGCAGCCACCACAGCGCCAGCCAGAAAGCGGGCTGAGTGATGGCGGTCAGCAGTTTGGAGAGGGCGAACATGCGCGGCGACGTCCGGCGGCGACGTTTGACGGCAGCGACGGTGCCGGTGTCGGGTGCTTTTCAGACGGGGGCACCACCGGCGGCGTTTCGGCGTTGCCACAGCCGCGCAAGTCGGGGCAGCAGGAGCACCAGGGCAACCACCACCAGCAGGAACAGGGATGCCGGCCGCTCCACGAACACGCCCCATTTGCCTTCGCCGATGGACATGGCGTTGCGCAACTGGGCCTCGGCCAGCGGGCCGAGAATCATGCCGACAATGACCGGCGCCACCGGGAAGTCGTACCGGCGCATCAGCACACCCAGCAGGCCGATGCCGTACATCACGAACAGGTCGAAACTGCTCTGGCGCATGCCGTACACGCCCACGGTGGCGAAGATCAGGATGCCGGCATACAACTGCGGGCGCGGGATCTTCAGCAGTTTGACCCACAGGCCCACCAGGGGCAGGTTGAGGATGAGCAGCATCACGTTGCCGATGTACAGCGAAGCGATCAGCGCCCACACCATGGTCGATGAGGTTTCAAACAGTTGCGGCCCGGCCTGGATGCCGTAGTTCTGCAGCGCCGACAGCAGGATGGCGGCAGTGACCGAGGTGGGAATACCCAGGGTGAGCAGCGGCACCAGCGTGGCGGTGACCGCCGAGTTGTTGGCGGCCTCCGGGCCGGCCACGCCTTCGATGGCGCCCACGGTGCCAAATTCGTTCTTGTGTTTCGAGAGCTTCTTTTCCGTGGCGTAGCTCAGGAAGGTGGGGATTTCCGAGCCGCCGGCCGGGATGGTGCCGAACGGAAAGCCCAGAGCCGTGCCGCGCAGCCAGGCCGGCCAGGAGCGGCGCCATTCGCTGCCGGTCATGTGCACCTTGTTCAGGCGGTTCATTTCGGTGACGCTGCGGCCCTCGTACATGGCGTTGTAGATCACCTCGCCCACGGCAAACAAGCCCACCGCGATCAGCACCACTTCGATGCCGTCCATGAATTCAGGGATGCCGGCGGTGTAGCGCACCTGGCCGGAGATCTGGTCCATGCCGATCAGCCCGGCGCCCAGACCCAGGAACAGCGCCGTCAAGCCACGCAAGGTGCTTTTGCCCAGCACGGCGCTCACGGTCAGGAAGGCCAGCACCATCAGCAGGAAATACTCCGGCGGCCCGAGTTTGACGGCGTGCTCGGCCACGATGGGGGCGAACAGCGTCACCAGCACGGTCGCAATGGTGCCCGCCACAAACGAGCCGATGGCCGCCGTGGCCAGCGCGGCACCGGCGCGACCGCTGCGGGCCATCTTGAAACCCTCCAGCGCAGTGACCATGGTGCCGGTCTCGCCCGGCGTGTTGAGCAGGATGGACGTGGTAGAGCCGCCATACATGGCACCGTAATAGATGCCGGCGAAGAAAATCATCGAAGCGGTCGGCTCCACCTGGCTGGTGATGGGCAGCAGCATGGCCACGGTGACGGCCGGCCCCAGGCCGGGCAGCACGCCGATGGCGGTGCCGACCGCGCAGCCGACAAAGGCCCACAGCAGATTGACGGGACTGATGGCGGTGGCAAAGCCACCCATGAGATGGGTCCAGGTCTCCAGCATGGCGACTCCCGAAAAAAGGAAGGTGTGGCGCGCGGGCGCGCGCTCAGATCCAGCCGGTGCCGGTGAGCCCCGGCAGATTGATGGCCAGCAACTTGGTGAACAGCCAGTAGACGGGCGCGGAAATCAGCATGCCGGTGATGGCGTCCATCACGGTCTGGCGGACACCCCCGGCGGGTTTGCCTTCGGACAGGCGCAAACCCCGCACGGCGAGCGCAAAACACAGGGCGCAGCTCAGCACAAAACCGGCGGTGGTGATCAGCGTGGCGTTGGCCAGCACGCCTGCAGACACCCAGGCAAAGGCTGGCCAGTCACCGCGCTCGGCTCCCGAGGGCTCTTCCAGTTGCCGGAAACCGCCGGTTGCCGCCTCCCACAACAGCCAGACGCCGCAGACCGCCAGCACCGTCGCCACCACCCAGGGCAGGAAGTTCGGTCCGACGCCGGCGTAACCAGCATCGGACGGGATCGAGGCCGCACCGTAGGCCAGCACGCCGGCCACACCCAGAGCCCCCAGCGCGATGAGCCAGTGGGCTCGACGGTCGTGGCTGGAATGCGACCGCGACGGAGACACGGCGGCGTGGTCCATGATCAGATCATTCCGGACTTGACCATCGTGGCCCGCAGGCTGGCGAAGGAGTCGTCGACAAAGTTGTCGAAGTCCTTGCCGGTCAGCACCGCAGGCGTCCAGCCGTTCTTTTCCAGCGCCTCGGCCCAGGCCTTGGACTTGGTGGCCTTGACGATCATGTCGGTCAGGGCCTTGCGTTGCTCGGGTGTGATGCCGCCAGCGGCATAGACGCCGCGCCAGTTGCCCAGTTCGACGTTGAAGCCCTGTTCCTTCATTGTGGGCACATTGACACCCTTGATCCGCGTGGCGGAGGTCACGCCGATCGCCTTCATCTTGCCGGCGGTGATGTATTGCTCGAACTCGCTGTAGCCGCTGCCACCGACAGTGACGTTACCGCCCAGGATGGCGGCGGTGGCTTCGCCACCCCCACGGAAAGGCACGTAATTGATTCTGGTCGGGTCCACGCCCACTTCCCGGGCGAGCATGGCAATGGCAATGTGTTCGGTGGAGCCGCGCGAGCCACCGCCCCATTTGACGCTTCCGGGGTCTTTCTTGAGCTGGGCCACGACATCGGCCATGGTCTTGAACGGCGAATTGGCAGGCAGGACAAAAACGTTGTATTCGGTCGTCAGCCGGGCAATCGGCGTGACTTTGTCCAGCCCGACCGGGGGTTTGGTCTGGATGATGCCGCCCAGCATGACGGCGCCCATCACCATCAGCGCATTCGGGTCCCCCTTGGTGGCGTTGGCGAACTGGGCCAGACCGATGGCGCCGGCCGCGCCGCCCTTGTTCTCGAAGGTGACCGACGATGCCACACCGGCGTCCTGCAGCGCCTTGCCCAGCGCACGGCCGGTGCTGTCCCAGCCGCCACCCGGGTTGGCGGGAATCATCATTTTCACGTTGGCGGCGGCCAGCGCGGGCAGCGGCAACGCGCCTGCTGCAGCCAGGGCGGCCATGGATTTGAGGAAGGTGTCACGGCGCATGGGAGGTCTCCTGAGTACGATGAACGATGACCCGATGTTGCCGCATCGCGCTGTCAGATACCTGTCCTTCGACCTAGGGGAAACACCGATCCGGGACTTTTCGAAGTCCGCCAATCCGTCCGAGAATCACGCATGCGCAAACCCGGGCACCCATGCTGATCAAACTGCTCCTGATCGAAGACGACTCCGCCATGCAGGCGACCCTGGCGCGGTCACTCAGCCGCAAGGGGTTCGATGTGCGGTCTTTTTCCACGGCACGCCCCGCGCTGCTTGCCTGGCCGTCGCTGTCTCCCGACGTGGTGGTTCTGGATCTGAGCCTGCCGGACCTTGACGGACTGGAGGTCCTTCAGCATGCCCGTAAATCGGGCTGGACCGAGCCTGTCCTGATCCTCACCGCGCGTGGCACTGTAGGCGACCGGGTGCTGGGCCTCAACACCGGCGCGGACGACTATCTTCCCAAGCCTTTCGACCTGGACGAGCTCGAAGCGCGGGTCCGGGCCCTGGCGCGCCGGCGCACCACCAGCCCAGCGGACGCCAGTGCTCAAGGGGGGGGCCAATCCACGCGACTGGGCTCACTTCGGCTGGATGGATACAGCGGCGCGGTCTACTGCCGCGACACGGTGATGGACCTGACGCCCCGCGAGCTGGGCCTGCTGCAGGCGCTGATGGCCCGCCCCGGGCAGGCAGTGACCAAGGAGCGCCTGTTCGACCGGGTCTTCCCGGGCGAGGAGACAGTCCACCCGGAGGCTATCGAAGTGGTGGTCTATCGCCTGCGCAAGAAGCTGACGGACTCGGGCACTCAGCTGGTGACGCTTCGAGGGCTGGGGTACCTGCTGAGGGCAGACCCGTGAGCCTGGAACGATCGTGGCTGCGTCGCTACGGCGCATCGCGCGCTTCTTTGCGGAAACAGCTGCTGACCGGCATTCTGGTTCCGCTGGCCCTGATCGGGCTGGTCGGGGCGTGGAGTCTTTACGATCAGGCTTTCGATGCGGCCAATCGAGCCTATGACCGCACCCTGCTCGCGTCGGCCAAGACCATCAGCGAACAGATTGACGTCCAAGGCTACGACGCGGCGGCCCGGATCAGGGCGCTGGTACCCTTTTCCGCACTGGAGGCGTTCCAGAACGACAACCAGAGTCGAATCTTCTACCGGGTTTCCGGCCCGGACGGCAGCACCGTCTCTGGCTATGCAGACTTGCCTGTCTGGCAGGGGTCCGTGCCGGACCGTCCGAACTATGACTCCCTGGTCGACTTCTATGACGACCGGTACCAGGGTGTGGCGGTGCGGGTCGCCGCTTTGCTGCAACCGGTGGTCGGACCGGACGGCCGCGGCATGGCGCTGATTCAGGTTGCAGAAACGCTGGAGCTCCGCAAGGCCATGGCCCGCCAACTGTTGACCGATTCACTGTGGCGGCATGCGGTACTGGCGCTGGTGGTGGGCGCCGTGGTGGTGCTGGTGGTCCAGCGGGTCACCCGCCCGGTGCGCCAATTGTCGGCCGACCTGGACGCTCGCCCGGAAGGTGACCTGTCACCCTTGTCGGCCGAGGACGCGCCCCGGGAAATGCTGCCCCTGATTGACGCGACCAACACCGTCATGGCGCGCCTGCAGCACCTGCTGGAGCATCAGAAGCGTTTCGTTCGGGATGCATCGCACCAGCTGCGAACGCCGCTGGCGGTGCTGAAAGTCCAGGTGCAGTCTGCGCGGCGGGGCGATCTGCCGTCTGAACTGGCATTGGCCGAAATTGCCGCTACGGTCGAGCGCGCCACCGAACTGGCAAACCGCATGCTCTCGCTGGCACGCATTGAGCAGCTGCGCCATCAGGGCGACTCCGAGGTGACCGAAGCCAGCGACGAGGTTCGCGCTGTCGCGCTGGATCTGGCGCCCCTGATCGCGGAGCGTCGAATCGATTTCGACATCCATACGGAGTCGGCCCCGGTACGCGCCCATGCCTGGATGCTGCAGGAGCTGACCCGCAATCTGTTGCATAACGCCGTCCGGCACACCCCGCCGAACGGAAGGCTCACCGTACGGCTGGTCAGGGAGGGGAACACGATGGTCCTTACGATTGACGATGACGGACCTGGCATCAGCGCAGAACTGGCGGCACGGCTGTTCCAGCCGTTCTCGGCCGGTGATGAACGGCGCGGCTCCGGCCTGGGGCTGACGATCTGCAGGGAAATCACCAACGCCCTGGGGGGATCGGTCTCGGTCAATAACCGCGTGGAGGGCGACAGGGTCAGCGGACTCACGGCGACGGTTCGCCTGCCCATGCCATCCCGCCTGCGAAACGGGGCTCCCTGATGGATAAACTGCGTATCGACAAATGGCTGTGGGCCGCCCGGTTCTACAAGACGCGCAGCCTGGCGGCAGATGAAGCGGACCGCGGGCGCGTGCAGATCAACGGCAGCGATGCCAAACCGTCCCGCGAAGTTCGGCCCGGCGATACCGTCACCTTGCGCCAGGGGGTGGTGCTGCGCTCAGTGATCGTGCGGGGCATCAGCGCCATGCGAGGCCCCGCCGCGATCGCACAGGCCTTGTACGAGGAAACAGCCGACAGCGTGGCGGCCCGGCTGCGAGCCGCAGAACAGCGCCGCCTGGCACCGGAACCCGCCGAAAGCCTCACCCAGGGCCGCCCGACCAAACGCGACCGCCGCGACATGACGCGTGCCACCCACAACTGGGATGACCGCTGGAGCGCGTCGCTGGATGACTGATGCAATGGCGACAGCCGGCCCACTGCGGTGTGCCGTCTTCGCACAACCTACACGCCCAAAGAAAAACCGCACCGGACAAGCGCCCGGCGCGGTTGGTCTTGGCGGAAACGGAGGGATTCGAACCCTCGATGAGGCTCTACACCCCATACTCCCTTAGCAGGGGAGCACCTTCGGCCACTCGGTCACGTTTCCAATCCCGACATTATGCCAGAAGGGCGGCGAATTCAGCCCCCCGGCACGCCCCGATCAGGCCTGGTCAAGATCGAACGCGCGGTGCAGGGCCCGGACGGCCAGCTCCATGTATTTCTCGTCGATCACGACGGACGTCTTGATCTCGGAGGTCGAAATCATCTGGATATTGATACCTTCTTCGCTCAATGCACGGAACATCTTGCTGGCGATGCCGACATGGCTGCGCATGCCGATACCGACGATGGAAACCTTGCAGATCTTCGCGTCGCCCGCAACTTCCTGTGCGCCGAGCGCGGGGACGACTTTGTCCTTGAGCAGATCAATGGTCCGGGCGTAGTCGTTGCGATGCACCGTGAAGCTGAAGTCGGTCTTGCCGTCCTTGCTGACGTTCTGGATGATGACGTCGACTTCGATGTTGGCGTCGGCCACGGCACCCAGAATCTGGTAGGCGATGCCAGGCTTGTCGGGCACACCGAGTACAGAGACTTTGGCTTCGTCGCGGTTGAATGCAATGCCGGAAACGACGGCTTGTTCCATTTGTTCGTCTTCCTCAAAAGTGATCAGGGTACCGGAGCGGGCTTCTTCACCCAGATCGATGTCCCAGGGGGTGAAGCTGGAAAGCACCCGCATGGGTACTTTGTATTTGCCTGCGAATTCGACGGAGCGGATCTGCAGCACCTTGGAGCCCATACTGGCCATCTCCAGCATTTCCTCGAAGCTGACCGTGTGCAGGCGGCGAGCCTCGGGAACGATGCGCGGATCGGTGGTATAGACCCCGTCGACGTCGGTATAGATCAGGCATTCGTCGGCCTTCATCGCGGCCGCAACAGCCACCGCAGAGGTATCCGAGCCTCCCCGGCCAAGCGTGGTGATATTGCCAGCATCGTCAACACCCTGGAATCCGGTGACGATCACCACGCGGCCAGCGGCCAGATCGGCGCGGACCTTCTGATCGTCGATGGACTCGATGCGGGCCTTGGTGTAGGCGCTGTTGGTCTTGATCGGAACCTGCCAGCCCGCGTAGCTCACAGCCTCCAGACCCTCGGCCTGCAGGGCAATGGCCAGCAAGGCCGATGATGCCTGCTCACCCGTTGCGGCGAGCATGTCGAGTTCGCGGTTGTACGCGGTATCCGGGCGCGGGGGGGCCAGATCCTTGGCCAATGCGAGCAAGCGGTTGGTTTCGCCGCTCATGGCGCTGGGAACGACCACCATCTGGTGTCCGGCCCGCGCCCATTTGGCCACGCGTTTGGCGACGTTGCGGATGCGCTCGGTAGAGCCCATCGACGTACCGCCGTATTTGTGAACGATCAAAGCCATCGTGTTCGTATCTCAGGGGAACGTAAGAAAGCCGGCTGTCGCCGGCAAAACCTTGCAATTGTATCGGCACTTTTCGCCCTGTTCAGCGCTGGAGGTGCGCCCAACGGTCCGGCAACTCAGGCCCCCACCGGGTCGGGCACCCAGCGCAGGCGTTCCCCGTCGCGCAGAATCCGGCCGCCACCGACCTTCAGATTCAACCGATGTCCGCGTGTGGTGCAGGCCGCAATCTGTTTCTGCAGTTGCGCCAGTTGCGCCTCCGCTGGCATCTGGTTATGGCTTCGCTTGAGCCAGAACCGAAGAACGTTCGCCTGTCGATCCGCGCTGTAACACTGCAATGCGTGAATGGACGGGGGATCTCCCACGACTGCCAGATCTTGCCCGGCCAGCTCATCCAGCAGGCGAACCGCCTGCGCCGCATGGCGTGCTCCGCGGGCGACGGTCTGCCGAAAATGAGGAAAGGACGCATCGATGCCCGGCACCAGAAGCTGGCGCAACCGGTTGCGAGTGAATCGGTGATCGTCGTTGCTTGGGTCATCCACCCAGGCAATACCCTCTTGCGCCAGCCATTGGCGCAATTGCGCCCCGGTGACCTGCAAGAACGGGCGGTGAAAAGTCATGTGGCCACGGGTCCAGACGGCCGGCATGGCGGCCAGTCCCGGCAGGCCGCTTCCGCGCAGAAGAGCCAGCAAGACGGTCTCGGCCTGATCATCGAGATGCTGCCCTAAAGCTATGGTTTTTATAGCTAAATGCGACCATTCTGCGCTGGCTATCTGGTCAAAAGCTGCATATCTCGCCCGACGGGCGGCATCTTCTGGGCTGACCCCGTTGCGCGCCGTCGCATCGACATGTCGCACGACCAAGGGAACCGACATCGCGGAACAGAGCGACTGGCAGTGCGACACGAACAGGTCTGCCGCCGGCTGCAGTCCATGGTGAATATGCACGGCATGCACCTGCCCTGGCCAACGCCGCACGCAAGCCAGCAGCAAAGCAGTGGAGTCCGCGCCGCCGCTGAACGCCACCCCGAATGGAAGGTCCGGGCGAAACGCGTCCAGGGCCGCAGCAATCGGCGCCGGCAACGCGCCGCGCAAGTTGGCAGGATGGTGACCGGGCCCCGGTTCAGCGCCCTGTTGCCTTGGTGTCGGTGAACCGGCCATAGGCGCGAATACGCTCGTAGCGTCGGTCAAGAAGCTCGGGCGTCTTCAGATCTGCCACCTGGCGGAAGGCATCGGTCAACGCCCGCTTGAGAAATGCAGCCATCTGGGCAATGTCCCGGTGGGCGCCGCCTACGGGTTCGTTGACGATTTTGTCGATCAGGCCCAGGGCCTTGAGCCGATGGGCGGTGATACCCAGCGCATCGGCCGCTTCCTGGGCTTTTTCGCTGGTTTTCCAGAGAATCGACGCACATCCTTCGGGGCTGATGACGGAGTAGATTGAAAACTGCAACATCAGTACCTGATCGGCCACCGATATGGCCAAGGCGCCGCCAGACCCACCTTCGCCGATGATGGTGGTGAGTATCGGAACACGTAACTGCGCCATTTCGAAAATGTTGCGTCCGATCGCTTCGGACTGCCCGCGCTCCTCCGCATCTATGCCGGGGTAGGCGCCCGGTGTGTCCACAAACGTGAATACCGGCAGGCCGAACTTTTCGGCGGTTTTCATCAGACGCAACGCTTTGCGGTAGCCCTCGGGTTTGCTCATCCCGAAATTCCGCATGGCGCGTTCTTTGGTATCACGTCCTTTCTGGTGCCCGACCACCATGCAGGCCTGCCCGTTGAAACGCGCCAGGCCGCCAACAATCGAGAGATCGTCCCCGAAATGGCGGTCGCCGTGCAATTCCACGAAATCGGTGAAGATTTCCCGTACGTAATCCAGCGTGTACGGACGCTCGGCATGGCGGGCAATCTTGGTGATCTGCCAAGGACTGAGATCGGAATAAATGTCCCGGGTCAGCTGATGGCTCTTTTTGCTGAGCTGGTCGATCTCCGCAGAAATGTCGACCGCCGACTCGGTCTGGACATAACGCAACTCTTCGATTTTTCCTTCGAGCTCCGCGATCGGTTGCTCGAAATCGAGAAAGATTCGTTTCGCCAACGTAATTCTCCTTGTGGTGGTGCGCGCGACGGTGCAACCGGACCGGCAAGGTCAGTACGCGACCGGCACCGGATCGAGCGATCGCCAAATATACCAAGTTGCCACGCTGCACCAGGGCTGCCAGGCCTGTGCGACCTCGCGGGCGTCGCTGCGGCTGACAGGCTCGCCGGAAAAGTAATTGAGACTGATGCCCTTGATCAGCCCCACATCGTCCAAGGGCAGGACGTTCGGGCGCAGCAGATGGAAGATCAGGAACATCTCAGCAGTCCAGCGACCGATGCCGCGGATGGCCACCAACTCCTTGATGATGGACTCATCGTCCATTGTCGTCCAGCGATCGGGTTTGAGCTTTTCGCCGTCAAAATGCAAGGCCAGATCGACAAGATACTCGACTTTACGGGCGGACAAACCGGCCGCCCGCATGTCATCCACCTTGAGACGCAACACAGCCTGTGGCGTCATCCGACGCGCCAGGCTCTCAAAACGCCCCCAGACCGATTGCGCCGCCTTGACCGAAATCTGCTGGCCGACCACGCTTCGTGCCAATGTGGTGAAGGCATCGCCGCGCGATTCGATACAACCCGCGCCAAATTGCGGAATGATCCGGCCCATCACCCGGTCCTGATCGGTCAACTGGCAACACGCCTGATCCCAATACCCGGGACGGGTTGACACAGAGGACGAGGCCGGCTTATTGCTCATGTCTGCGGGTCAACGGATCTGAGTGGGTCGGGTGAAATCGAAAACGTCAGGCGACGTTCAGGATACCGCTTCCCAAGTGGTCCCGGAGGGAGAATCTTTGAGCACGATGCCCTGCTCCACCAGGTTTTGCCGGATTCGGTCGGCTTCGGCAAAGTCTTTCGCCTGTTTCGCTTGGCGGCGGGCCTCGATGAGGCGCAGGATCTCGGCCTCATCGACGCGTGCACCAGACTGGAGAAAGGCGCGCGGATCGCCCTGCAGCAAGCCGAGATGCCCCCCCAGCGCGCGCAACAGGCCGGCATCGGCGGCGGAGTGGCTGCGGTTGACTTCCGATGCAAGATCAAAAAGCACCGCGACGGCCTCGGGGGTTCCAAAATCCTCGTCCATCGCTGCCTTGAAGCGCCTGGCGTACGGATTGGCCCAGTCGACCGGCACATCGGATGGCGGAGCAGAGTCCAAGGCGGTGTAGAGGCGGCGGAGCGCACTTCGGGCATCCTGCAGATGCACGTCGCTGTAGTTGAGCGGGCTTCGGTAGTGACTGCGGACAACAAAAAAGCGCAAAGTCTCCGGGTCAAACGCCTTGAGCACCTCGCGAATGGTGAAAAAGTTGCCCAACGACTTGGACATTTTCTCGTTGTCAACATTGACGAAACCGTTGTGCATCCAGAAACGGGCCAGCGGCTTTCCATGCGCCCCCTCACTCTGGGCTATTTCGTTTTCGTGGTGTGGAAACTGAAGATCGGCCCCACCGCCGTGGATATCAAGGGTTTCGCCGAGTATTGCGCAGGCCATGGCGGAACACTCGATATGCCAACCCGGTCTACCTTTGCCCCAGTTGCTGTCCCATTTGACATCGTCCGGCTCCGACTCTTTGGCGGCTTTCCACAGCACAAAGTCAAGCGGGTCCTGCTTGCCGTCGGCCACTGCGACCCGTTCACCTGCATGGAGCTCATCCAGTGACTTGCCAGACAACTTTCCGTAGCCGAAGAAACGGCGAACCGCGAAGTTCACGTCCCCCCCCTCGGCCTGATAGGCAAGGCCTCGCTCTTCCAGCCGCGCAACAATCTCCAGCATGGAGGGAACGAAATCGGTGGCACGCGGATCGAAAGTGGGTCGCTCGACACCCAACGCATCGAAATCGCGGTACATCTCGTCGATCATCCGGGAGGTAAGCGCTTTGACCGACTCGCCGTTTTCGACCGCCCGACGAATGATCTTGTCGTCGATATCGGTGATGTTTTTCACAAACGTGACGCGGTAGCCACTCGCTCTGAGCCACCGCTGAACCACATCAAAGGCGATCGCCGAACGGGCGTGCCCGATATGGCAGTAATCATAGACCGTGATTCCACAGACATACATCCGGACATGACCGGACTCGATCGGCGTGAATTCCTCAAGGCCGCGCGAAAGTGTGTTGTGAATGCGCAAAGACATGTATCGGGAAAAGTGGCGTGTTCCTTGACGACCTTGGGTCGCTTGCGCATCGCGCCAGAGCCCACACGGTCAACCCGCCGAAGGTCCGCAAAGACGACCCTCAGCTACAATCAAAGCCAGTATATCGTTCAGCGATGCGCGCGATTGAGGCGTGGCGCGGCTGACACCACAGATTCCGCGAGCGCCCATGAAAACTCTGACGTCACCGCCTTTTGCTCCCGTTCGGATTGCCATGCTGAGCGCAGTGTTGCTGGGGGCACTGAGTGTCGGCGTATCGGCCCGGGCCGACGAGTTTTCGGATGTCAGCCAACTGCTTCGCGCAGGCAAACCGGGCGAAGCGCTTGCCAAAGCCGATCAGTTCCTCGCAGCGAAACCCCGCGATCCGCAAATGCGCTTTCTCCGCGGCGTGATTCTGACCGAATCGGGCCGCGCCAGCGACGCGATTGCCGTCTTCCTGAAGTTGACGGAGGACTTCCCTGAATTACCTGAACCCTACAACAATCTTGCCGTGCTCTATGCGGGCCAAAGCCAGTTCGACAAGGCGCGTGCCGCGCTGGAAATGGCCATTCGCACCAACCCGAGCTACGCGACCGCCCACGAAAACCTGGGCGACGTTTATGCAAAACTGGCCAGCCAAGCCTACAGCAAAGCGTTGCAGCTGGATGGTTCCAATGCCGCCGTTGCTCCCAAACTTGCGCTGATCCGGGATTTGTTTGCCCCTGGCAGCAAGGCGCAACGCCCGGCGGCATCCGCACCGGCCACCGCGCCTAGGCCCGCGACATCCGTCGCTGCAGCGCCGGCGGTTACACCGCCTGTTCGTCCCGCGTCTCAACCGGTGGCGGTGCCTGCACCGGGCCCCGTCGCCGCACCACCCGCTGCGCCGGCACCCGCGCCCGCTGCTGGGGGTGCCGACAAAGAGATTGAAGCGGCCGTCAGGGCCTGGGCAGCAGCATGGTCGGCAAAGGATATGAGCGCCTACCTGGCGGCGTATGGGAAAGATTTCGAACCGGCCAACAAGCAGGCCCGCAAGGCCTGGGAGGAGGACCGGCGCTCCCGCATTGTTGGTAAGTCCAGGATATCCGTGACCGTGAGCGACCTGGCTGTTTCCGTTAATGGCGACAAGGCAACGGCACGTTTCCGGCAAGCCTACTCGGCCGATAACCTGAATGTCACCAGTCGAAAAACACTGGAATTGGCCAAGCAGGCCAACCGCTGGGTTATCGTCCGCGAGTCCACCGGTTCGTAACAATGGGACCGCTGGCCGCCCGCAATCCCGCTTCCCGGGCTACACCTCAGCAACGCCATAGCGCTCCGTGAGGCTCTACGTTCTGATCGTGCCGGCCCTGGTGGCTGGTGCCGGCGCAATGTGGGCTGCGGGTTCAGAGGCTCAGGTCGTCCGAACGGAAAGATCTGTCGGCTCTCAATCACCATCCAAGCCACGTGAATCGGTCCGGCAGAAGGGGCGCAAAGAAGCGCCCCGCTCCGGACGAGCCAGCGGCGCGCGCAAGACGGCCGCCGCAGGCGCTGCTGCCGGAGCCATTGCCGCGGCGCGTTCCAATGTGATCTCAGCCAAATCCACTGAAGACGGTGCTGCCGAGGCGCGACTTATTGAGGTCTATCGACTGGTCGGACAAGGTCGTGGCGAGAGCGCTTTGCGCAAAGCGGAAGAATTGGTGCGCGATCATCCTAACTTCCAACTCGCTCAACTGGTGTATGGCGACTTGCTGAGCAGCCGTACGCGATCGCTCGGACGTTTTGGGGATGTCCCTGACGCTCTCGCTTTCCGCGGAGCCACGACTTTGGTGGACCTGCGTGAGGAGTCCCAATTGCGGCTCCGTGCCCTGCGCGAACGTCCCCCAATCGGTAGTGTTCCCGCCCAGTTTCTGCAGTTGTCCGCCCGCGTGAAACACGCCATCGCAGTCGACACGTCCCGGTCGCGTCTTTATCTTCTGGAGAACAACTCTTCGGGAACCCGGCTCATTGCCGATTACTATATCTCGGTAGGGAAGCTGGGTATCGAAAAGCAGGTCGAAGGCGATCAACGGACACCGCTGGGCGTCTACTTCATTACCAGCAATCTTGACCCAGCTTCGTTACGGGACTTCTACGGATCCGGCGCTTTGCCCATCAACTACCCCAATCCGCTCGACATCAGTCGCGGCAAGACGGGAAGTGGCATCTGGTTGCATGGTTCTCCGCCAAACCAGTTCGCTCGCGCGCCCCGCGCGTCGGATGGCTGTGTTGTGCTAGCGAATCCCGATCTGGAGCGCCTCCTGCGCACGGTGGAAATCCGGACAACCCCGGTAGTCATCGCACAATCCCTTCGATGGGTGTTGCCAAACGTCATCCAAGCGGACCGAAAGCCCTTTGAAGACCAGTTCGAAGCATGGCGTCGGGCAAAATCGTCGGGCGACCTGACACGAACTCTTGCACACTATCACGCGAACTTTTCCAGCAATGGTCGCTCGCTGCGGGAATGGACGCCATTACTCAAGCAAGAGCTTTCCCGGGCGGGAGGTCAATCGGTCAACGTCAAAGACCTTTCCATCATCCGATGGACCGATCACGCCGATGTGATGGTTGTGACGTTCGGTGAAGTGCTGTCCGGGGCTCGCACCGGAGCCGTAAAGCGGCAATACTGGATTCGCGAGGGCAGCAATTGGAAAGTTTTTTTTGAAGGAGTCATCGGATGAGAGCGAGAAGCCTGTTTCCTGCACGCCGGACGGCCGTACTGCTGACCTTGGCCGCGAGCCTTGCGGCAAGTCCGGCCATTGCTCAGGACGCCCCGAAGGTCAGACTGGTTACTTCCATGGGGGACATTGTGGTCGAGGTGTACCCCGACAAAGCACCCAAGACCGTCGAAAACTTCCTTCAATATGTGCGGGACAAGCACTACGACGGTACTGTTTTTCACCGGGTCATCGAGAACTTCATGATTCAGGGGGGCGGATTTGACGGGAAGTATGTGCAGAAACCAACCCGACCGCCGGTGACTCACGAAGGCCGGGAGGCCCTGGGCAAAGGGCTGAAGAACGCCGTTGGCACGCTGGCCATGGCCCGGACAAATGATCCAAACTCGGCGTCTTCCCAGTTTTTCATCAATGTCAAGGACAATGCGTTCCTGGACCCGACACTGATCCCCCCCGGCGATCCGGTTGCGCGCTTCGAGTTCCGCGGCCGGGTATACGAGAACATCCCTCGCGCGAATTTGCTTGGAGCGGCCGAACTTTACGGCTACACCGTTTTCGGCAAAGTCGTCAGCGGAATGGATGTAGTCAACAAAATCAAATCGACCCCGACCGGACCAGGGGGGCCCTTCCCGACCGACGTGCCGAAGACACCGGTGATTATCCAATCCGCGACCATCGTGAAATAGGAACTGACCATGACAAACCCCCGCGTTGAGCTGCACATCACCAGTTTTGGTGTCATCACACTCGAACTGGACGCGCAGCGCGCACCGAAATCGGCTGCCAACTTCCTTGCCTATGTCGCAAAAGGCCACTACGACAACACCATCTTCCATCGGGTGATTCCGGGTTTTATGATCCAGGGCGGTGGGTTCGAGCCGGGCATGAGCCAAAAAGCCACCGATGCGGCGATAGAAAACGAAGCGAACAACGGGCTGCTCAATGATCGCTACACCGTTGCCATGGCGCGCACCAATGTGCCTCACTCCGCAACGGCACAGTTTTTCATCAACGTGAAGGACAACGCGTTCCTGAACCACACGGCCCCGACCGCCCAAGGCTGGGGCTATGCAGTATTCGGTCGGGTTGTCGCTGGCTCCGATGTGGTCGACCGGATCGAAGCCGTTGCGACGGGTCGCAAAGGGTTCCATGATGATGTACCGAAGGCAGACGTGGTGATAGGCAAAGCCGTGGTCCTCTGACCTGCGACCTGTGGCCGTGTCCGACCTGGACCAAGCCAATTTTTCGCAGCTGGTCGCCATGAACAGCTGGCGGCGGGTTGAGTTCATATCCGATCTTCACCTGGACGAGCCGGAATCCCCCACTTTCCAACTTTGGCGGGATTACATGGCCTCTACGGCGGCGGACGCGGTGTTCATTCTCGGTGACCTTTTCGAAGTGTGGATCGGCGACGACTCGATGGACATGCCAGGGGTCGGCCGGGCCGCTTCTTCCGTTCTTGCCAGCGTGAGGCCCGGTACGTCCGTCTATTTCATGGCGGGCAACCGGGATTTCCTTGTCGGCGAGGTCTTTCTCCGCTCCTGCGGAGTCATTCGACTGCAGGATCCAACGTGCCTGCACTTTGCAGGATGCCGATATCTGCTGACGCACGGCGACCAGCTGTGTGTGGACGATCGGGCCTACCAGGAATTCCGGCGAGCCGTCCGAACGCCGAAATGGATCGATAGTTTTCTTGAAAAGCCCCTGTCGGAGCGGCATTCCATCGCGCGAAGCCTGCGGCATGCAAGTGAGGAACGTCGCCAGAGAGGCACGGTGGAGGCTCTGGCCGATGTCGACGATAGGGAGGCCAGCAGCTGGTTAAGTCACGCCGACGCGAACGTCCTTATCCACGGCCATACTCATCGCCCCGACGATCATGATTTGCCGCAAGGTCGGCGCCGTGTTGTGTTGTCGGACTGGGACGGTTCGGCCAAACCCGCTCGTGCCGAGGTGCTGGGCCTCGACCAAAACGGCCTGACGCGGCAGAGCGTGCCGTGAAGGCCTCCTGGCTACGGCGCCTGTTCAGCGCCCCAATTCCTGCCCTTCAGCAGCGCTCGACCATTCCCGACAGGCTGTGGACCACGCAGCTTGCCGCCTTGCCTTTCATCGCGGCCCGCGACCCGTCGATTCACGAACGACTGCGTACCTTGTGCGAGCGTTTCCTGGCATCCAAGGAATTTCACGGAGCCCAAGGTTTGGCGGTTTCGGACGAAATGGCGCTGTCTGTCGCAATGCAGGCCTGCCTGCCCTTGTCCACCATGCCGACGGGCTCCTCGGCTCACTCTTTGCTGGCCTGGTACGACGATTTTGTCGGCATCGTCCTTCAGCCTGGTGAAGTGGTGGCCCCACGCAACATTACCGACGACAGCGGGGTCGTTCATGAATGGCAGGAAGTCATTGCCGGCGAAGCGATGGAACTCGGGCCGGTGATGCTCAACTGGAACGACGTTGCTCAGGCGGGAGAATCGGCGGCCGACGGCTACAACGTAGTGGTTCACGAATTCCTGCACAAAATGGATCTCCGCGACGGCGTCGCAGACGGGTGTCCGCCCCTCCCATCCGGGTTTTGTGGCGCGGGCTCCTACCGCCAGGCGCGCCAATGCTGGGCGGCTGTCTTCGAGCCCGCCTACCAGCGATTCCGCGAAAGGGTGATCCGCGCCGAGCGCTTTGGCAGCCCCGCGCCATGGCTGGATGCCTACGGCGCAGAATCGCCAGACGAATTTTTTGCCGTGACCGGCGAAGCATATTTCGTCAACCGTCGCCGTTTCGACGAGGAATTCCCCGAACTTGCGCAGCTGTACGACGCTTTTTTTGCTGCAACCGTATCACCGCCTGATCAGCGCTGAAACCGCGTACCCGCCACCTTGAGCCCCCAGAAAAGCTCCACCAGTGCCGGGTTGTTGACCAAGGGCTCGCCCCCGAGAATCAACCAATAACCAGTCCCATCTACCCAGAACGGCATGAACGAAACACTGGGCAACAGAAACTCGGCGTCCCGATGGAACGAGACAAATCCCGTCGCCGCGCCGTCCCACCCGCGCCGCGCCTGTCGAGTCGAAAAGTCCCCGAAATCGGCCGCAGCTGCGCTGAGCGCATCGGCCTCGTCCTGCTCGATCCCTGCACGCCCCAGGCAGAACCCCTCCCCGGAGGCCAGTACCGCGCGCCGCTCGCCTGAGAGCGCCGCAATGACGTGCTGCAAAAAATCATCGAGATTAGCGTCCGGACCTTGCATTGGCCGGCCCAGCGACTGAATCCAGCCTTTGGCGAGCGCCTCCGAGTGCAACTGCGCCGCCAAGGGCGAAGCCCGAGTCCAGTCTGACAAATCCAGCGCACGATCACCGGTCAACAAGGACTGCAAACAGGTTTGCTCGGGGGTTGGCTCGGACTGGGAAAACGCATGCAATCCACCCGCCGGCGTCAGCATGAACCATAGTGCGGTGTTGGTATCCATTACGAGTCCTCGATAGACGAATGAAGTGTGCCGGCTGACCGCTGGCAACAAGCTGAGCTAAGTCAAGATTTTTCACCGAACGAGGCCTTTTCGAGCCGCGCCAGAAACGGCTCCAACGGCTCGACCGGCAAACCCAGACGGTGTGCGCGGCCGAGTGGGTCCTCATCGTCCAGCACACGAAAATTCACCACCGACGCCAGCGCGCTGCTTGAGCAAAGGCGCTCGATGACAGCCATCGGAGTATTGGATGCGACCCAGCGGTCCGTTGCGTCAACAATCACGACATTGTTGACGGTCAGCCGCATTTCGACAGCGGACGCCCCCGAAAGCGCCTGCAGCAGCGCACCCAGAAAGCGGGGGCGCTCCTGAGCCGCCGTCCGTTCCAGACGCTGACGGATCGCGTCGAGTCCGACTTCCCGGTCCGTCGGCAGGGACTGAGGCGGCTGCATACCCTGGTCAACAACCGGGACTGCAGGCATGGCCGAAAGGCGGACGGATGCCAGAACCGGCTTGCCCAGGCTTTCCGGTTGTCGTGATGGTGGCGCCGAAACCGGCTGAGCCACCGGCATGGCAGCCGCCTTGCGGGCAAGCCCCTCCAAAGCGGCTCGCAGTTCTTCGGATCGGATCGGCTTGTTCAGTACCGCGATCATTGCGTTCTGCGCCAAGGGGCTCTCCGGCCCATTCCAGCTGGTATCAAATGCAGGGGCCAACAGGACGGTTGGCCGTCCATTGAGATACGACGCCACGTCCCGGTCGCCCGCCTCCAAGTTTCGCTGGAGTCCGGCCCCAGCGAGGTCAAGCACATACACGTCGGCCTGCGCCAAAACGACACCGCGGGTGAATGACACGGGCTCGCCGCGCCATCCCTTCATGTTGCGAGAAATGTAGAAACGGAGAGCCGCCTCCTCCCGGGCAGGTAGCGCCACCAGGCCGACCAACATTGCCGAACTACCCAGCCTGTTCGAGTTGGCCGCTGACCACTTCCCATTCGGGCGGGAGTACCGCGCCCGATTTCAGCAAGGCCCGGCGGGCAAGCATGAAGGCCAGGTTGTCATGGCAGGTCACGCAATGGTGCAGAAAGGCCTGTACGGCGACTTCGTCGCCACGATCCATTGCCGCGATGGCATTTGTCGCCAGCGCACGCGAGTCATCCACGCTGCAACGGCGGGCCCGAGTGGAAATGTCCGCAGACGGCCGAGCCAGCACACTCCAGCGTGTTGCAAGCGCATTGATCTGCGGCAAAGGCTCCGCCTTGGCCTGCGCGTCGAACCAGCGAGCCACATGACCCGCCAGCCGCCCGCTGGCCAACTGCAAGGCGCTGTGTTTGAGGGCATGCTCGCGCGCGCCAAATTGGGTAAACAGATCGGCCAAAGCGCCTTGAACCGGTTCGGAGCCGCCCATTTCCAGCGCAGCATGAAGTCGGGAAAGATGCGCTCCCACATCTCGGGGATCACGTTTGATCCGCCGGGCCTGCACGCGGAATGCGCGCCGTGCCAGCATGGGGTCGGAATGGGCGGGATTCACAGGCATCGTCCTCAATCGAGCAAGGTGTCCATCAAATCGATCATGAACTCCGCATCCTCCTGCTCCATTGATTCAAAACCTGCGGGCAAACCCAACGCATCGAGGATCTCAGCATCGCCCGCAGTCGCGCCAATGCCCAACAGTGCCGCCTTGATTCGAGGCAATTCGCCAGCAATCCGAGGATGCGCAAGAACAACATGGGAGATGTCACGTATCCGCGATTCGACCAGAACCTGCAGTTGCGAGCGCGTCATCCGTGAAAGCGAGGCAAATGCATCGGCCAGGAAGAACGCCGCCTGAACTTCACCTTTGATCGCCATCCGGGCCGCGGCCTGGTAACTGTCGACCGCCACCCATTCCAGCAGCGATTCAGTCAGATCGGCCGGCTCAAGCAAGCGCAGACCAATGAGCTTCACGTCCTTGTTGTCGGTCATCGCAATTCGATGCCCGGGGCGAAGGTCTTCGACCCTGCCAAGACCGGATTCGGCACCGGTAGCGATCACCATTTCGTCGAACCGCTCAGCCGGCCGCGCGAACGGGATGAAGCCTCGCGCACGAACCATGTCGGCGGCATCGAAGGGATTGGCGTAAATGACATCGGCCTGGTCGGCGGCAAGCACCGCAGCCTGTTCGGACGCACCGGACGGCGTCATCAGATGCAAGTGGATGCCCGAGCGGCGCTGCAACGCGGTGTTCAGCATGTGCCAGCCGGCAAAACGTTCTGGCGCGAAATCAGGAGCGATAAGGAAATTGAGCGTCATGATGGCGACTTCTCCTGCTCAAGCCATTGGCGGTACACCGGGATCAGTTCATTGATGCGTGTTCGTGACGGCTTGCGGCGCACCGATGTGTATCCGACGATCTGACCGTTGCGAATATTGGGCACCGCCGTGGCATACACCCAATAGTAAGAGCCGTCTTTGCGAAGGTTTTTCACGTATCCGTGCCACTTCTTGCCGGCCGCGACGTCATCCCACAGGCCCTTGAAAGCGACAGCGGGCATGTCCGGGTGGCGCAGGATATGGTGCGGCGCGCCGATCAGCTCGTCTCGCTGCCAGCCGCTCATTTCAACAAAAGCATCGTTGGCGTGCGTGATGACACCCGCCAGATCGGTTCTGGAGACAATCAGGCGACCTTCCGGGAAGGGCACCTCCACGTCCGTCGTGAATACCGTCCGCGACGTACCGTCGCTATAGTTCAACCGGGCCTCGACCGCGTCGGGTCCGGGCCGCGTCATGTCGGGTATCGCCATGTCCCGCCTCCTCAGATCATCTGGGACAGCGCCTGCGCTGCCCGCTTGATGTCCAGAAAGATGAGTCCCAGCTTGGCATTCGGTTTGGCCAGCACGGTCAGCACCGCTTCGGGACCTGCCGCGCTCATGATCACATAACCGCGCTCACCCTGAATCAAAACCCGCTCCAGAGAACCCCGCGCCAGTTCTTTGGCGGTACGCTCCCCCAGCGACAGCAAGGCCGCCGACATCGCGCCGATCCGGTCTTCGTCCATGCCCTGAGGCAGGGCCGAGGCAATCATGAGGCCGTCGGTCGAAATCAGCGCCGACGCTTCAATGTCGGCAGTCGAGCCGTTGAGTTCTTCCAGCGACTGCTGGAACATGTCGGTGCGCATGGTCTTCCCCTCTTTTCGAAGATTTGTTACGAACCTGCCGATTTGACAGGACTGCGACAGCCTCAACCTTGACACGGATCAGCATTGACAGCAATCAATTTACTGCCCGCAACAGGGGCTTCGACGGGCCCGGACAACACCCGCTTCCAAACCGAATACTTTCCCATGACATCGTTTCCCGCGTGCAGAAGAACGGGCCCCGAGGGGCCCGTATACCTTCACAAGAAATCCAGAGTACGCCTTACCGGCGCAGCAAGACCTTGAGTACGTTCTGCAATCGGCGGCCGTCACGCGGGTCATGGGCCGCACGCAGGACAGTGGCCACATCCTGGGCCCAGGTTTGCGCGGGCGCAGGCTCATTGCGTCGGGTCAGCAGCTGCAACTGATAAGCGCGTCGGGCTTCGAGTTGTTCGGCCGGTGTGGGTACTTCGGCAGCCATTTCCAGGCGCATCAATGGCTCTGCCGTACTGCCGGTCGGCACTTGCGCCAATGCCTGCCCCCAACTGTTCCGCACGCCCGGCGGAACCGCCTTCCCCAGCTCCTGCACGGAAGGCAACTGATCGGCATTGCGCGACTGCCAGGCATCCAGCAATTGGGTCAAGGCCTCGCCGTGCGCTTGCGCGGCGAGCTTGCGCAGCGTGGACTCCGCATGTTCCAGTGCCTCACGCTGCGCCCGGAACGCGGTGTCACCAAGGCGAGGACCGCGATCTTCCCGCGGGGCCCGGTCGGTGAATCGACCGCCATCGCGGGCCGGACGGTCACCAAAACGCGCGGTCGCCCGATCGTCGCGACGGGGTTCGAACCTGTTGTCGCCTGGACGGCCAGGACCGCGAGGGCCGTCCTTTCGGTCACCGAATTTGCCACCCCGACCTGCGGCGGCTGGCTCAGCCTTCTTCATGCCGGGACGGTCATCCCCGCGCATCGCCACAACCCGTTTGGGTACTGGCGTCGGCGTCGCGGGAGAAGAAGCCTCGCCATTCACCACCGGTTCAGGTCTATCGACCGCTACGTCATCGATAGCATAAGACGACTCTTTTGCAGTGGGTACGGGCTGTTTTTCATCCGAATTTGCCGGTGCGACGCCTGCCCGCTCTACCTGCGCGGCTGCCAGCGCCTGTCCGCGAAGCGCGGCGTCCAGCGCAGCCATTGCTGCACGAATTTTCTGCGCATCACCGCCAGAATTGGCGGCCTCCAGCGCTTTGGCCGCGTCGAGCACGATACGGTCCCGTTCGCTCAAGGCGGCGGCCGCCTTGTCACGTTCGGCGTTCTTGCGGCTGAAAGCCTCGTCCAGCGGTTTGCGGAAGGCATCCCAAAGGCGCTGCTCGTGTTTGCGATCGAGCGCAACGGACTGCGCCTCGTGTTGCCAACGCTGCTGCAAGCCTTTGACCGCATCGATGCGCAGGATGGGCGATGCGCCCAGTGCCACAGCTTCGGCGATCAGGGCCTGGCGCCGCGCCACACTGTCCTTCTGGGCCGTCTCCAGGGGCAAGGCGGCCGCATGGATTGCGTCCTTCCACTGCGCCTGCAACTCTGCAAACGCTTTTTCACCCAGGTGTCCGGATTCGCGCCAGCGTTCGGAGAACTGATGTATCGCCCGCATCTGCGCCTTCCAGTCGGTGCTGGACTGATGGTCAGCCGTCCATGCGCGGACTTCCGCAATGAGGGCCAGTCGGCGGGCGCGGGTCTCGGCCGACTCGGCCTTGAGCTTGTCCAGCCAGATGTCGACAAAATGGTGCGCACGGTTGCAGGCTTCGTCAAATCGTCGCCACAGCGCATGGTTGGGCGTGCCGCCCTGGTCGGTGGCCTTCCATTGCTCGCGCAACTGGCGAATCGCCTCCTGCAGTTTGCGCCCCCCCAAAGCGGGGACCCCTTCGCCAGCCGCCGGGACCGCAGCCGTCTGTTCGACCGTGCCTGTGTCCTGCGCCTCCTGAGCGGCCACAGTAGCCGGAGCCGCCTGGGTGGGCGCGTTGCGAACCAGTGCCTCCGCCTTGTTCACCAGCTCTTCGCGGATCTGGTCCGCACGCCAGCGCTGCCAGCCTTCCAGTTCCCCGGCCTGAGCCAAAGCGGCATGCACTCGGGCTTCGAGGGCAGAATCGATCAGTCGGCCCTGCGTCTTGACCGCATTGCGCAACTCCGCCGCGGCACCCGCACTGGCACGGGCATGTCCCTGTGCCAGCTCAGCCTCCACCCGGGCCAGGGCCGCACCGACCAGCCGCGCCGCCTGCTCACGCGCCGCAGCCCTTTCCGCCACATCCACAGCCGAACGCACGGCCGCAGTTCGGCCATCATCGGCCGGCGCGCGCCCGGCGGCAATTTCTTCCGACCAGACCGGCACTGAGGGCAGCGGCGCCTGCGGATCCTCGGCCGCAGCCGCCGCCTGGGTCAGGGCCGCATCAAACGCCTCCCAGACCACCAGCAGTTGCGCTCGCGCACCGTCGATCTGGTTGTGAAAGCGTACATCCACATTGACCCAGTCAGGATGCGCCGCCAACTGGCTGGCCTGGTCCTGCCAGTGGCGGACGTCCGTGCCCAAACCCGACTGGGTTCCTTGCGCATCCCGCCAGCTCTTGGTTGACAACAACTCGATACGCTGGGCCAGCAGCACGGCAGCCTCACGCTGCACCATGACCTGATGCTGCAGGTCCTCGACCGCCTTGACCCGTTCTGCCAGACGCGCCTTCATCGATGCCAGGGGTTCCCGAGAAAGCGGTGCGCCCGCTTTCGCCGCGTCGCGCTGCCAGGCCATCGCATCGGCAATGTTCAGCCGCGCGCCGTCCAGCAGGAGTTGCCCTTTGGCGGCCCATTCGGCCGCCACCGCCTCCTGTCCCTTGGCCCGCTTGATGTCATCCAGCCGTTCGCGCAACGCCCGGGCAGCGCCTTTGTCCTTGACGCTCAGTTCACGAAAAACTTCCTGCATCAGGTCAAGGCTCGGATCGGTGGCCAGCCATTCCCGGACGCGGGCGCCCCGTTCACCGGAGGTTGCCGCCGTAAAGGCGCCGCCCGTGAGGGCGTCGAGCTGATTCAGATCATGTTTGCGGGGCAAAGCGTTCGTCACGGGGAAACCTGATGCGAGGAATGGGATGGACAAGAGCCTGGATGGGCCAAACGGATATTGTCGCCGGGAAACGGGCCTGCGCGAGAACGATCCATGCGGCCGGGCTTGGTATCAGCCCCGCGTCGGAACACGGTGAACCTAGGGAAAACACCCGGAAAAATGTTGCGAATCCTCATTGAATTGATTATTCAACATAACCAGAATAGCGCCATTGAGGAGTTTCCATGACCGGTGCCAAAGACCTAGACCTGCAGATCCGTGACGATGTCGCGGTCGTCCGCCTGACCCGCCCGCACAAACGCAACGCGCTCAGCGACGGACTGATATTCGCTTTGCGCGACACCTTCCAGAATTTGCCGGGCACGGTGCGCGCGGCTGTCCTCGACGGCGAGGGAGAGCATTTCTGCGCCGGCCTGGATCTGTCGGAATTGAAGGAACGCGACGCTGGACAGGGCCTGCACCACTCGCGTTCTTGGCATGTCGCCCTGGAGGCACTGCAGTACGGCCCGGTTCCCGTAGTGGCAGCGCTACACGGTGCCGTGGTCGGTGGCGGCCTCGAACTGGCCAGCGCCTGCCACGTGCGGGTGGCGGACAGCACGACGTTTTATGCATTGCCCGAGGGTTCGCGCGGCATCTTCGTCGGCGGCGGCGGCTCGGTGCGCATTCCCCGCCTGATCGGTGTGCCGCGCATGATGGACATGATGCTGACCGGCCGCGTCTATAACGCCGCAGACGGCGAGCGCCTGGGCTTCGCCCAATATCTGGTCGACGAAGGCACCGCCTTCGACAAAGCGCTGGAACTGGCGCGCCGCATCGCCGAAAACGCCCCGTTGACCAACTACTCGCTGATGCACGCCCTGCCGCGTATTGCGGAGCAGCCCGCCGACCACGGCTTCCTGACCGAAGGCCTGATGTCTGCGATTGCCCAGGCTGCGCCCGAAGCGAAGGAACGGGTTCGTGCCTTCCTTGAGGGACGTGCGTCGAAGGTCAGCCGCGGTTAAGCCGACGGCACCGACTGCACCGCGAACAGACCATTCCCATTGAGGTATCCATGAACGCCCCATCACCGCGATTTCGGCCCTTGAAGTTCGGCGTGACGCAAGTCAGCCTGTCGGGTGACAAAGGCGCCGTGCAGTACCTGCGAGCCCAGCAGCCACTGCAGTCATGGTCGCCCCGCATGGCCGATCGCCTGTTGCATTGGGCCTCTGAAGCACCGGACCGAAGCTTCCTCGCCCAGCGCGTCAGAAGCGCCGATGGCACGCGTGGTGACTGGCGCCACGTTACCTTTGCCCAGGCACTGGATGCCGCACGGCGCATCGCACAGGCGCTGCTGGACCGCGGTCTTTCGGCCGCGCGCCCGGTGGTGATCCTGAGCGAAAACGACATCGAGCACGCCTTGCTCACGCTCGGATGCCTGCTTGCCGGTGTGCCCTGGTGCCCGGCATCCCCGGCGTACTCCACCATCAGCCAGGACTACGGCAAGCTGCGCCATGTTCTGGATACCCTGACCCCGGGTCTGGTTTTCGCCAGCGATCCGCACCGCTACGGACGCGCCATCCTCGCGACCGTCGGCGAAGACGTTGAGGTCGTCACCACGGAGTCCAGCGTTCCCGGTCGTGACACCACCAGCTTCGCCCGTTTGCTGGCCACCGAGCCCACGGCGGCCGTGGACGCCGCCATGGCCGCCACCGGGCCGGACACGATCGTGAAGTTCCTGTTCACATCGGGCTCCACCAAGTTGCCCAAGGCGGTGATCAACACCCAGCGCATGTGGTGCGCCAACCAGCAGCAGATGCGCCAGTCCATGCCGGTGCTGACCGAAGAGCCGCCGGTGCTGATCGACTGGCTGCCCTGGAACCACACCTTCGGCGGCAACCACAACTTCGGCCTGACCCTCTACAACGGCGGCACGCTGTACATCGACGAAGGCAAACCCACGCCGGCGCTGATCGGCGAGACGCTGCGCAACCTGCGCGAAATCGCGCCCACGCTGTACTTCAACGTGCCCACTGGTTTCGAGGCGATTGCCGGCGCGATGAAGACCGACGACGCGCTGCGGAAAAACTTCCTGTCGCGGGTGAAGATGTTCTTCTATGCCGGCGCAGCGCTGGCCCAGCCGGTGTGGGACAGCCTGTATGAGAGCGAAGAGCGCGAGATCGGCGAGCGCATCGTCATGACCTCGGGCCTGGGCATGACCGAATCCAGCCCCTACGGCCTGTTCGTCACCAGCCCCAACGTCAAGGCGGGCGACCTCGGTGTGCCCACCCCGGGCCTGGAATTGAAACTGGTGCCCACCGATGGCAAAGTCGAAATCCGCTACCGCGGCCCCAACATCACCCCCGGCTACTGGCGTGCCGCCGAAGCCACGGCCGAGGCCTTTGACAGCGAGGGCTTCTTCTGCACCGGCGACGCGGTGAAATGGATCGACGAGAACGACCCGCACCAGGGCCTGCGCTTTGACGGCCGTATTGCCGAGGACTTCAAGCTGGCCACCGGCACCTTCGTCAGCGTGGGGCCGCTGCGGGCGCGGATCATCGGTGCGGGCGCGCCGTACATCCAGGACGCGGTGCTCACCGGGCTGAACCTCAAGGAAGTGGGCGCCATGATTTTCCCCACCGCCGCCGTGCGCACGCTCAGCGGACTGGGCCCGGACGCCAGCTTGGACGAGGTGCTGGCCAGCGAACCGGTGCTGGCCCATTTCCAGAACGTGGTCGACGACCTGGCCATTCTGGCCACCGGCAGCGCCAACCGCATTGCGCGCCTGATCGTGCTGGCGACACCGCCTTCGATCGACCTGGGCGAGATCACTGACAAGGGATCCATCAACCAGCGCGCCGTGCTCAAGCACCGCGAGGCCCTCGTCACGGCGCTGCACAACGACACCGCGCCGAACATTCTCAAACCCCGCGTCCGCCAGGACGCCTGAACGGAACCCACTCCATGGCCACCAAGGGATTTTTCAACGCCTTCGACGACGTCTGGATGCTCGACGGCGTGCGCACGCCGATGGTCGACTACTGCGGCGCGCTCGGCCACATCTCGCCCACCGACCTGGGCATCAAGGCCGCGCGCGAAGCGCTGAAGCGCGCGGGTGTGCCGGCCAGCGACATCGGTTCGGTGGTCAGCGGCAACATGGCGCCCGGCGACTTCGACCAGTTTTTCCTGCCGCGCCACATCAGCCTGTACGCCGGTGTGCCGCTGGAAGTGCCCTCCATCATGGTGCAACGCATCTGCGGCACCGGCTTCGAGCTGTTCCGCCAGGCCGGTGAACACGTCCAGGGTGGCCAGGCCGATGCGGCCCTGGTCGTCGGCACCGAAAGCATGACGCGCAACCCGATCGCCGCCTTCGACCACCGCACCGGCTTCAAGCTCGGCGCGCCGGTGGGCTTCAAGGACTACATGTGGGAAGCGCTGAAGGACCCGACGGCCGGCATCAACATGATCCAGACCGCCGAGAACCTCGCCAAAAAATACGGCATCACCCGCGAAGCGGTGGACCAGTTCGCCAGCGACTCGTTTGCCAAGGCGGTGGCGGCGCAGCAGGCGGGCTTTCATGCCGGCGAGATCGTGCCGGTGGTCACCGAGAAGTTCGAACTCGACGGCTACAAGCCACGCGGCATCAAGCTGCAGGGCAAGCTGACCGAGGTGGCGCAGGACACCCACGCCCGCATCTCGCCGGTCGAGGTGCTGGCCAAGCTCAAGCCCGTTTACGAAGGCGGTGTGCAGACCGGCGGCAACAGCTCGGCGCTGGTGGATGCGGCGGCGGCCGCGGTGGTGGCCTCGGGCGCCTACGCCAAAGCACAAGGCAAGAAGCCGCTGGCGCGCCTGGTGGCGGCGGCGGCGGTGGGCGTGCCGCCCGAGATCATGGGCATCGGCCCGGCGCCGGCGATCCGCCTGGTGCTGGAGCGCGCCGGCCTCACGCTCGACCAGATCGGCCGTTTCGAAATCAACGAAGCCCAGGGCGCGCAGACCCTGGCCGTGGGCCGCGAACTCGGGCTGGACCTCAGCAAACTGAATGTCAACGGCGGCGCCATTGCGCTGGGCCATCCGCTGGCCTGCACGGGTGTGCGCCTGACGATCACGCTGGCGCGCGAGATGAAACGCGCCAACGTGCGCTGGGGCATCTCGTCGGCCTGCATCGGCGGCGGTCAGGGTATCGCCCTGCTGCTGGAGAACCCGGACGCGGCCTGACGAGGCCCGGCGGCGGCGGATTTTGAATAAAAAGTGCCGTTACCCAGCTTCAAATGGTCATAGTTTGCTATCAATTCATGAGTTAACCGGAGTCATGCGATGAACATTCAAGGACAGGCCGCCCTGGTCACCGGCGGCGGATCGGGCCTCGGCGAGGCCACCGCACGCGAACTGGCCCGCCTGGGCGCCAAGGTCGCGGTGCTCGACATCAACCTGGCCAACGCCCAGAAGGTGGCCGCGGAGATCGGCGGCGTGGCATTTGCCTGTGACATCACCGACAGCGCCAGCCTGCAGGCCGCGATCGATGGCGCTGCCGCCGCCCACGGCGCGGCGCGCATCCTGGCCCACATCGCCGGCATCGGCGCGGCCAAGCGGGTGATCGCCAAGGACGGCAGCGCCGCCCCGCTGGAAGACTTTGCCCGCATCATCAACGTCAACCTGATCGGCACCTACAACGCGGCGCGCCTCTTCGCCGCCGCCTGCGCCAAGCTGGATCCGCTGGAGGATGGCGAGCGCGGCGTGATGGTGTTCACCGCCAGTGTCGCCGCGTTTGACGGCCAGGTCGGCCAGCAGGCCTACAGCGCGTCCAAAGGTGGCGTGGTGGGCATGACGCTGCCGATGGCGCGCGATCTGGCCCAGCACGGCATCCGCGTCTGCACCATCGCCCCGGGACTGTTTTCCACGCCGCTGATGCGCACCCTGCCCGAGCCGGTCCAGGCTTCGCTGGCGGCCAGCATCCCGTTCCCGCCGCGCCTGGGCAAACCCGAAGAGTTCGCGGCCCTGGCGGCCCACATCGTCACCAACACCCACCTCAACGGCGAGGTGATCCGGCTGGACGGCGCGCTGCGCATGGCGCCGCGCTGACCGAAAGCCAAGACACCCATGACCAAGACCGCTGTCTACGAGATCAAGGTGCAGTTCGGCGACTGCGACCCGGCCGGCATCGTGTTCTTCCCGAACTTCTCGAAGTGGATGGACGCGGCCTCGCTGCATTTCTTCATGGAATGCGGCGTGCCGCCCTGGCGCGAGCTGAAGAAAACCACCGGCATCATCGGCACGCCACTGCTGGAGATCCACACCAAATTCATGCGCCCCGCCACCTACGGCGAGACGCTTCACGTGCACACCAGCATCGAATCCTGGGCCGCCAAGACCTTCGTGCAAAAGCACGTCGTGATGCGCGGCGACACGGTGCTGTGCGAGGGCCGCGAGACCCGCGCTTTTGTGGTGCATCCCGAAGGCGAACCGGACCGCATCAAGGCGATTCCGGTGCCCGAGGACATCAAGGCCCTGTGCAGTTGAACTTCCTTCCGTTTTCCCACCCCGCCCCTTCCATTCAACAGGAGACACTCATGAGCACCCGTCGTCAATTCATTCAGGCCAGCGCCGCCAGCACCTTGCTCGGCAGCCTGGGTTTGCACCCCGCCTTTGCCCAGGGCCTGGATCAAGTCAAGATCGTCAACGGCTTCCCTGCCGGTGGAACGGCGGACACCACCAGTCGCCGGGTCGGCGAGCGACTGGCCGGCACCCAGTACACAAAGAACGCGGCCGTGGTCGAGAACAAGACCGGCGCCGGCGGCCGCATCGCAGTGGAAACGGTCAAGAATGCCGCGCCGGACGGCGCCACCCTGCTTCTGACCCCCTACTCGATGATGGCGGTCTACCCCCACATCTACCGCACGCTCAGCTACGACCCGTTCAAGGACTTCGTTCCGGTCGTCATGGGCTCGATGCTGACCCACGGTCTGGCGGTCGGACCGCTGGTTCCAGCCTCGGTAAAAACCGTCAAGGAGTACCTGGCCTGGGCCAAGGCAAACCCCAAAGATGCCAGCTACGGCTCGCCGGCCGCTGGCTCCACGCCCCACTTCCTGGGCGCGCTCATGGGCTTGAACAACAACGTTGACCTCAAGCACGTGCCCTACCGGGGCTCGGTACCTGGCGTCGCCGACCTGATCGGCGGCACCCTGGCCAGCATGGTCACCCCACACGGCGATTTCCTGGCCAACCACAAGGCCGGCAAGATTCGTATCCTGGCCACCTCCGGCAAGGCCCGCTCTCCTTTTGTGCCGGAAATCCCGACTTTCGCCGAGCAGGGATTCCCCGAACTGACCGTGGAAGAGTGGTTCGGCTTCTTCGCGCCGGCCAAGACTCCGGCTGGCGTGATCACCAATGCCAATGCCGCCATCAACGCTGCGCTCAAGGAAAAGTCCGTGATCGACAGCCTCGCCGTTTCGGGCCTCGTGCCGATCGGCGGTACTGCGGACGCCATGGCCAAGGACCTGAAAGCCCAATACGACGCCTGGGGTCCGATCGTCAAACGCATCGGCTTCACGGCCGAATCCTGATCGGCCTTTCTGCGGAGACAGCGCATGTACGACGAACCCGGCAGGACACCCCCGGGTTTTCCGCGCGATCCGTGAAGTACTGCGTCGTCCCGTAGCCTGGTGCCCGCATCGCCACGGTGGACGCGCGGGGGCGCGACCACGTGGCACCCTGCAGCCAGTTCCGGAAAATCTCGCTGATTACCCATTTCTTTTCGCTGCCGTGAACCACTACCAGCCCCGAACCGACGACATGTTTTTCATCCTGCAGCAGGTGCTGCAGGCTCCAGCCCAGTTGCAGGAGTTGCCCGACTTCGGCCCTGCAGGGACCGCGGTCGACACCGAACTGATGCGCCAGGTCCTCGACGAAGCGGGCAAGTTCGTCGGTGACGTGGTCGCTCCGCTGAACCGCGCCGGAGATCAGGTCGGCGCCCGATGGCAAGACGGCGTCGTCACGATGCCGCCCGGCTTTCGGGATGCCTATCAGGCCTTCTGGCAGGGTGGCTGGCCGGCGCTGTCCGCCGCCAGCGAAGACGGCGGACAGGGTTTGCCTGCCGTGCTGGAAGCGATGCTGTACGAAATGCTCTCCGCCGCCAACCATGGCTGGACGATGGCACCAGGGCTGCTGCACGGGGCGTACGAGTGCATACGGCACCACGCCAGCGACGAACTCAAGGCACGGTACCTGTCCAAGATCGCCACCGGTGAATGGCTCGCGACGATGTGCCTGACCGAACCCCACGCCGGCTCGGACCTCGGACTGTGCCGGTCCCGGGCGGTGCCGCAGGCCGATGGGAGCTACCGACTGTCAGGCACCAAGATCTTCATCTCCGGTGGCGAACACGACTTGACGGACAACATCATCCATCTGGTCCTGGCCAGACTCCCCGACGCCCCGCCGGGACCCAAAGGGCTATCCCTGTTTCTCGTGCCGAAGTTCTGCCCCGACGGATCGCGCAGCGCCGTGGTCTGCGAACGGATCGAAGAAAAAATGGGTCTGCACGGCAGCCCGACCTGCGTGATGCGCTTCGATGAGGCATCGGCCCGGATCGTCGGCGAGCCGGGCAAAGGCCTGAACGCGATGTTTGTCATGATGAATGCGGCCCGACTGCACGTGGGGCTGCAAGGCATCGGCCTGCTGGAGGCGGCCTGGCAGAAGGCCGATGCCTATGCCCAAGAGCGCCGCCAGATGCGCGCGCCCGGTGCCCGCAGGGCCGCCGATCCGTCGCACGGGGCCAGCGTCCCCGCGGACGCCCGCGCAGCAGCGAGCGCCGGCGCACCCCTGACGCCCAGCCCGATTGCCGAACACCCCGCGATACGGCGCATCCTGGACACGCAGCGCGCCTGGATCGACGCCGGGCGGGTAGTCGCCTACCGCACCGCGCTGGAGCTGGACATCGCCCATCGTCACCCGGACGCAAAGCGCCGCGCTGCGGCCAGCCGATGGTGTGCGCTGGTCACCCCCGTGCTCAAAGCGGCCTGGACGGATCAGGCGTTTCAGGGCGCCAGTGCCTGTCTGCAGGTTTTTGGTGGCCACGGCTACGTGAGCGAATGGGGTATCGAGCAGATCGTGCGCGACGCGCGAGTGGCCATGATCTACGAGGGCACCAATGAAATCCAGGCCATCGATCTGCTGCTGCGCAAAACCTTGCCCGACGGCGGCGCTGCGATGGCCGATCTGCTGGGTGACCTGGCAGCCGATCTGGCCGGGCGCGGGGGTGCGGCAGCGACCGTAGTAGCCCACCTGGAAGCGTTCTCCCGTTTCCTGCGCGAGCGCTTGTTGCCCCGTGTTGCCGCACCCGACGCGCCGGCCGACCTGCCTTACTGGCTGGCCGACGACTTTTTGCGCGCGGTGGGGCTGTTGCTCCAGGCCTGGGCCTGGGCACGCATCAGCAACGCTCCGGGGTGCGACCCGTATGCCGCCGCAGGAACGGCCTTCTGGCGCTGGATATGGCCCGAATCGTCCATGAGGCTCGCAATGATGGAAGCCACGCTGGCCGCCTGAGCATCAAACAGCAACGGAATTGCACCGGCCACGGAGGCGGTTATGCTTGCCAGCCATGCCTGAAACCACTGTCGCCAACACCCTCCGACGTCCACGTGCCGTGCGCAAGAGCCCGATCCGGCAGGCGCGCCCTCCGGAGCCGGACGGCGGTGAATCGCGTATCGACACCCGCTATCTGGAAACACTGCTGGGCTACAACGCCCGCCGCGCGGCGCTGGCCATTATCGAAGTCTTCCTGGAGCAGATGTCCGTATATGGCCTCCGGCCGGTAGATTTTTCGGTGCTGTCTCTGGTGCGTCACAACCCGGGAATCACCTCTCGCCAGCTGTGCCAGGCGCTGGGGCTGTTGCCGCCCAATCTGGTGGGACTGATCCAGTCACTGGAGCGCCGAGGCCTGATCGAGCGTCATCCCCACCCCCACGACGGGCGGGCCATGGGCCTGCACCTGACCGCATCCGGCGACAAGATGATGCAGGCGGCGGAGATCACGGCGACCGAGCTGGAGATCAGTGCCGCCGCTCGCCTGAGCATGGCAGAGCGCAAAACCTTGATCCGCCTTCTGCAAAAGGTCTATCTCTGAGCGCATGCCGCCCAGCGATCAGGCGTTCGTTGGCAATCAGGGTTAACCCCCGCCCTGCAACCAAAGCTACTAAACTTGTAGCGACCGATGAACTGCGCTATAGTTCTCGCCAACATCGCCGCCGCTGGCACCCCATCGCCTGAACCCCTTGAGGAGTCCACCCGAATGAGTTCCAAAGAAAACGCCAACGTCAACCAACTGCTGGCCCTGCTGGAGGCTCGCTACGCCCTGCGAGTGCTCTGGGCACTGCGTGATGGTCATCCGCAGACCTTCCGCCTGCTCCAGGACAGCGTCGGGGGCATCACGCCCAACACGCTCAATACCCGCCTGAAAGACCTGCGGGCTGCGGGGCTGATCGTCCACGGCGGCGACGGCTATGGCCTCACGCCCTCGGGGCTGGACCTGCTCAAGCGCCTGTCCGACGTCCAGGCTTTTGCGACCAAGTGGGTCAACGCGCAGGCCCGCAAGAAGGTCTGAGGCTGCCGCCACGGCTCCCACAGCAGCTGCGGCTGCTTTTTTTTCGCCTGAGGGTGCCAGCGGGCGGGCTGGTATGATCTCGCCCGCAAATTTGCCGCCTTTTTGTGCCATACCCAGCGTAAAAAGGTGCTTTCAAGCTATATTTTCAATAGTGATTCGGAGACCGGAATGATCACAACCCCCAGCGGCCTGCAAATGGAAGACACCCTTGTCGGAGGCGGCGATGAAGCTCGCCGTGGCCAGCAGGTGACTGTGCACTACACAGGCTGGCTGTGGGTCAATGGTCAGCAGGGCGCCAAATTCGACTCCAGCCATGACCGACGCGACCCGTTCGAGTTCACGCTTGGCGCCGGCATGGTCATTCGCGGCTGGGACGAAGGCGTCGCCGGCATGAAAATCGGCGGCCAGCGCACACTGATCATCCCCGCCAACCTCGGCTACGGTGCCCGTGGTGCCGGTGGAGTGATTCCGCCCAACGCCACGCTGAAGTTCGACGTCGAATTGATCGCCATCAAGGGCTGATCGGCTCGACTGCGGCCCCGGCCGATCGGGGCTGCCTTCCGGCGGGCCGCACTTTCTGCGGCTATGCCCCCTTGAAAACCGGAAAATTGTCGCCACCTCAGGCCCAAGTTCAGGTCTTCTTCCCGCATGTCCATGTCCGATACACCATCCCCAAGCGCAAATCCCCCTGTCGACGGCGACGCGTTCGCCCAATCACCCGACGCCGAGAGCCGGCCGGGGGATCCGTTGGCCGAGGTTCAGGCCGAGTTGGCCGAGCTGAAAGCCAAAAGTGCCGAGCTGGCCGACCAGTACCTGCGCGCCCAGGCGGATGTGCAGAACGCCCGCCGCCGCGCCGAGGACGAAATCGCCAAGGCACGCAAGTTCGCGGTCGAGAGCTTTGCCGAAAGCCTGCTGCCGGTGACGGACAGCCTGGAAGCCGGCCTGGCCATCAGCAACGCCACCCCGGAGCAGATCCGCGAGGGCGCGGAAGCCACGCTGCGCCAGCTCAAGAGCGCGCTGGAGCGCAACAAGGTCATCGAGATCAACCCCGCCGCCGGCGCGAAGTTCGATCCGCACCAGCACCAGGCCATCAGCATGGTGCCGGCCGAGCAGGACGCCAACACCGTGGTCACGGTGCTGCAAAAGGGCTACCTGATCGCCGAACGCGTGCTGCGCCCGGCCCTGGTGACCGTGGCCGCCCCGAAATGAGATGACTTGAAAAACCGCAAGTTATCCACACGTTATTGACATTCCAACTTTTTCAGATCTCGGAGAACACACATGGGACGAATCATCGGCATTGACCTGGGCACCACCAACAGCTGCGTGTCCATCATGGAAGGCAACACCACCAAGGTGATCGAAAACTCGGAAGGCGCCCGCACCACGCCCTCCATCGTCGCCTACCAGGAAGACGGCGAAGTGCTGGTCGGCGCCAGCGCCAAGCGCCAGGCCGTCACCAACCCCAAGAACACGCTGTACGCGATCAAGCGCCTGATCGGCCGCAAGTTCACCGAGAAGGAAGTGCAGAAGGACATCGACCTGATGCCCTACTCCATCGTGGCCGCCGACAACGGCGACGCCTGGGTGGAAGTGCGCGGCAAGAAGATCTCGGCCCAGCAGGTCAGCGCCGACATCCTGCGCAAGATGAAGAAGACCGCCGAGGACTACCTGGGCGAGCCGGTCACCGAAGCCGTGATCACCGTGCCGGCCTACTTCAACGACGCCCAGCGCCAGGCCACCAAGGACGCCGGCCGCATCGCCGGCCTGGAAGTCAAGCGCATCATCAACGAGCCCACCGCGGCGGCCCTGGCCTTCGGCCTGGACAAGCAGGAAAAGGGCGACCGCAAGATCGCCGTCTACGACCTCGGCGGCGGCACGTTTGACGTGTCCATCATCGAGATCGCCGACGTCGACGGCGAAAAGCAGTTCGAGGTGCTGTCCACCAACGGCGACACCTTCCTGGGCGGCGAAGATTTCGACCAGCGCATCATCGACTACATCATCAGCGAGTTCAAGAAGGATCAGGGCGTGGACCTGTCCAAGGACGTGCTCGCGCTGCAACGCCTGAAAGAAGCCGCGGAAAAGGCCAAGATCGAGCTGTCCAGCTCGGGCGCCACCGACGTCAACCTGCCCTACATCACGGCCGATGCGTCGGGCCCGAAGCACCTGAACATCAAGCTCACCCGCGCCAAGCTCGAAGCCCTGGTGGAAGAGCTGATCGAACGCACCATCGCGCCGTGCCGCACCGCCATCAAGGACGCCGGCGTGTCGGTGGGCGACATCCATGACGTGATCCTGGTCGGCGGAATGACCCGCATGCCCAAGGTGCAGGAGAAGGTCAAGGAGTTCTTCGGCAAGGAGCCGCGCAAGGACGTCAACCCCGACGAGGCCGTGG
>ERZ761607.685-NODE-685-length-53350-cov-9.315152_pt1 | contig 53350 bp, 70 predicted proteins | sample MGYA00511164_ERZ761607 | MGnify/ENA primary metagenome ERZ761607 (study PRJEB28899, sample SAMN02445080) | bioreactor sludge metagenome | biome: EBPR sludge | place: Australia: Brisbane, Thorneside Wastewater Treatment Plant | collected 2011-06-22 ...
CCGCCGCCACCTGCGCCATGAAGCGCGGCGCCTCGCGCGCCAGCCGTTCGTCGGGCATGCGGCCGCTGCGCGTCATGTAGTCGTAGGCCAGCTCGACCGGGCCGAGCGCCATCTTGTCGGCCAGGCGCTCGTACCAGAACGAACTGGTATTGGCCGCGGCGACCAGCTTGTCGACCACCGGCCGGCGCTCGCGCTCGAAGGCCACGAGCAGTGCCTGCACGTTGTCCCCGCATTCGCCCAGGGCGCGGTCGAGCGCGATGGCGTCGTCGAACCCCAGCCGCGTGCCCGAGCCGATCGAGAAGTGGCCCGTGCGCAGCGCGTCGCCGATCAGCACCACGTTGCCGGCGCTCCAGCGTTCGTTGCGCAGCAGCGGAAAGTTGCGCCAGATCGAGCGGTTGCCGACCAGCGGCGCCCCCTGCAGGTCGGCGGCGAAGATGCGCTCGCACAGTGCGCGCGACGCCGCGTCGTCCAGCCGGTCCAGGCCGGCGCGCTGCCAGGTCGCGGCGTCGCACTCGACGAGGAAGGTGCTGGCGTCCGGCGCATAGCGGTAGTGGTGAGCGACGAAGGGGCCGAATTCGCTGTCGCGGAAGGTCAGCGTCAGGCAGTCGAAGGGCCGCGGCGTTCCGTACCACGCAAACTTGTTGCGCAGCCAGTCGATGCGCGGGCCGAACTGCGGCGCGAGCTCGCGCCGCAGCGCCGAGTTCAGCCCGTCGGCGGCGACGATCAGGTCGGCGTCGCCCAGCTCGGCGCGCGAAGCGACCGTGCGGCCGAATTCGATCGCCACGCCGGCCGCCTCGCATTCGGCCTGCAGCAGCTGCAGCAGGCGCAGGCGGCCGATGGCGGCGAAGCCGTTGCCGTCGATGTCCACGGCCTGGCCACGGTGCACGATGCGCTGCATCGGCCAGTGCTCGGTGGCCTGCAGCAGCGTGGCGTGCAGCGCCGGGTTGTCGCGCGCCAGGAATTCCAGCGCCCCGTACGAGAACACGACGCCGAAGCCGAAGGTGGCGTCGCGCGGGTTCTGCTCGATTACCCGCAGGTCGGCGTCGGGCCGGCGCCGGCGCGCCAGCAGGGCGAACAGCAGGCCGGCCGGGCCGGCACCGACGATGCGGATGCGCATGGGGAATCTCCAGCGGACGCCCCTTGCTTCGGCGACCGTTCGGGTTCAATATTGGCGTATGAACAAGACGTTGTCAAAGAGGCAATGACCGTCTCGAGCGATGCGAGCGAACGCCGCGGCATCCAGTCGGTGGACCGCGGCCTGGCGCTGCTGGCCGCGATGGCCGCCGCGCCGGGGCCGGCGCCGTTGTCGGTGCTGGCCGCCGCCGCGGGGATGGCGGCGCCGAATGCGCACCGCTTCCTGGCCAGCTTCGTGCGCGCCGGGCTCGCGGTGCAGGACGCCGCGACGGCGCGCTACGACCTCGGCCCGCTGGCGCTGCGCATCGGCCTGGCGGCGTTGCAGCGCGCCGACCCCATCGCCGCCGTGCAGCGGGCACTGCCGGCGCTGGTGACCGAGGTCGGCGTGACGGCCATCGTCGTGGTCTGGAGCGAACGCGGCCCGACCATCGTGCACTGGCAGCGCAGTGCACCGGCCTTCGCCAGCGCGCTGGCGCTGGGCTCGCTGCTGCCGGCCACCGGCTCGGCCAGCGGGCGCGTGCTGCTGGCCGGCATGGACGAACGCGTCGCCGCGCGCGAGATCGCGGCGCGCCATCGCGCAGCGCACCAGCGGCGCGCGGTGGCCGCCGCGGTCGCGCGCGTGCGGGCCGACGGCTGGGCCGGCGTCAGCGGCACCGTGATCCCCGGCCTGGCCGCGCTGGCGGCGCCGCTGCGCGACGCGCAGGGCGTGGTGCTGGCGGCCGTCACGCTGATCGGCCCGGCGACCGACGGCGACGACTGGCCGGCCCGGCTGGCGCCGCGACTGCTGGCCTTCTGCCGCGAGGCAGCACCCGCGGCGGCGCCGGCTACTTCGTCAGGATGAGCTTGCCCAGCGAGGTCTTGCGCAGCCGGTAGACCTGCGCGTCGTGCTCGATCTCGATCTCGACCGCGCTGCCGAAGAGGTCGGGGCTGCGCAGGCGCGGCGGTGCCAGCGGGCGCGGCCGTTCGGCCACCGCAGGCGCGGCGCGCAGGGCGCCGGCAGCGGCAGCGGCAGGGCGGCCCGGCGTGTCGTGATGCTGCATGCGGGTTCAGGCCGCCAGGGCGGCCGCCTCCTGGGCGCGGCGCTGCTGCGCCGGGCAGCGCGGGCCGGCATGCGCGTCGAAGATCTCGCGCGCGCAGTCGTGGCAGGCGCCGCAGCTGGTGGCCACGCGCAGCTCGTCCTGCAGTTCGTCGAAGCTGGTGCAACCGGCGGCGGCTTCACGCCGGATGTCGCGGTCGCTGACGCGGTGGCAGAGGCAGACGATCATGATGGGAACGAACTTTAATACGAATCGTTCCCATTTGCAATCTCCCTGCGCCGGCAAAGGTTCGCGCCGGCCGGGGGCGCTGCACGCGGCGCTCAGCTCGCGCCGTCGCCCATCTGCGACTGCAGCCAGTTCGGCTCGCCGACCTGCGACACGAGGCCGATCTGCGTCTGCAGGTGGTCGATGTGCTCCTCGGTGTCGTCCAGGATGGCCACCAGCAGTTCGCGGCTGACGTAGTCGCGCACGCTCTCGCAGTGCGCGATGGCCTCCTTCAGGTCGGCCTGCGACGCCGTCTCGGCCTTCAGGTCGCAGTGCAGCACCTCGACCGCGTTCTCGCCGATCAGCAGCTTGCCCAGGTCCTGCAGGTTGGGCAGGCCGTCCAGCATGAGGATGCGCTCGACCAGGCGGTCGGCATGCTTCATCTCCTCTATCGACTCGTCGTACTCGTGCTGGGCCATGCGCGCGTAGCCCCAGTTCTTCAGCATGCGGGCATGCAGGAAATACTGGTTGATCGCGGTGAGCTCGTTCTTCAGCTGGCGGTTGAGCAGTTCGAGGACTCTGGCGTCGCCTTGCATCGTCGGCTCCGGGGCGTGTCGGGGGTGTCGGCATTGTGCGTGGCACGCCTGGCGATGTCGACCGACGGGGCGACGCGAATGTTGGCGACCTTGCGCGGACGACCCCATCCAAGAACCGAGGGCCGGGCGGCACCCGTCGGTGCCGGCCCGGCCCTGTGCGGGTCGGCCTGGGGCGAGGAACGTCGCCGTCAGCGTGTGACGCGACGGCGCGCTGCGCCCGCGATGGCCAGCGCCAGGCCGGCCAGCAGCAGCGTGCCGGGCAGCGGGATGTCGTTGCGGCCGGGGACGTCGTGCTTCAGGTTGTCGAAGCCGATGCCGGCGCCGTCCGTATTCCAGATGCTGATGCCGGCGATGTCGCGCACGGCGCCCTCGCGCGCGAAGCCGTAGAACGCATCGGCCAGTCCGCCGACGACGATCTGCTGGATCAGGCTGCCGTCGCGGCGGAAGAAGTCCAGCGTCGCCGAACCGCCGTTGCCGCCCACCAGCTGGAAGCCGAATTCCGACTGGTCGTCGTCGAACAGCACCGCGAACGAGCCTTCGCCGATGGCATTGAAGTCGGGGAAGCCCGCCGGCCCCAGGCCCGTCAGCACCTGGCTCGTGTTGTTGATGAAGACGTTGAGGTTCTGGCCCGGTGCGCCGAAGGCCAGCGCCAGCGGTCCGCTGGGGGCGCCGGAAAGGACGTCGAAGCCACCGGCCGGCGCATTCGTCTGCCCGGCAAAGCGCTCGCCGAAGGAAGTGTTGCCCGACCGCAGCAGCCCGTCGTAGTTGGTGCCCGGGGCGGCGCCGCCGGGGATGTCGTCGAAGGTGATCAGCTGGGTGCCGGTCAGCAGGTTGTAGTCGATCTGGTTGACGGGCGCGGCCTGCACGCCTGCTGCCGCGAGGGCGAGCGACGACGCGGTGGCCAGTGTGGTGAACCATGTACGCATGGGGAGCTCCTGTGTGGGGGGAGAGCGCGACGTTCCGGACCCAAGCATGCGCCGCACCAGCGGGCGAAAGGCCCATGCCGGCGCGGACTTGCAGCGCGGACGCCTCTTGGCGGCGCGGCGACTGTCAAGCGCGCCGACAGCAGATGCGCCGACCGGCGCCCGCGCCGGCGCGGCAGCGGTGCCGAAGCCCCCTGCCGGACGCGGGCGGCCTTCACTGTCGTGGCATGGTCCGCCGCAGCGCCGCCAGGCCGGTGAGACCGGCCAGCAGCAGCGCCCAGCGGCCCGGCTCCGGAATCGGCGCGCCGACCTGCAGCACGACCAGCTGCACGCTGCCGGCGCCGTAGGCCAGGTCGAAGGACCAGCCCGGGCCGAAGCCGTGCAGCGTCAGCGCGGCGAAGCTGCCGTCCAGCCCACCGCTGGCCACCAGGAAGTCGAAGCGGTCGCCGACGGCGAGGTCGCAGCGCGCCAGGCAGTGCAGCGCCAGCTCGCCGCCCTGCAGCACGGCCTCGCCGCCGACCAGCAGGCGGTCGAAGGTGGTGCGGTCCTGCACCTCCAGCTCGAAGACGCCGCCGGCCGCCTGCACGAAGCCGCCGTCCATCGCCAGCGTGCCCGGCGACAGGCCCGGCGCGATGTGGCCATGGTTGACCAGGAACCCGGTGCCTTCGATGGCCCCGGTGCCGGTGATGCTCCCGAAATTGTCCAGCGGGCCGGCGGTCAGCTCCAGCACCGCGTCGTGCAGCGTGACGGTGCCGCGCTGCTCGAACGAACTGGCGATGCGCAGCCGGCCCGCGTGCACGGTGATCGCGCCTGTGTTCTCGAGGGGGATGCCGATCTCGGTGGTCCCCAGTCCCAGATGGACCACGCTGCCGGAGTTGTCGAACTGCGTGGTGGCGCCGGCGACGGCACGCAGGCGGCGCGTGACGGCAGCACTGTCGGTTGCGAGGCCGGCGACGATGCTGCCCCGGTTGACGATCGAGGTCGCCCGGGACGCGTCGCCGACGTGGACCACGTCGAAGCCCGAGATCCACTCGATCTCGCCGCGGTTGGTGAATGTGCCGGCGATGACCTTGCTCTCGACATCGTCGTTGATCGCCAGCCGGCCCTCGTTGGTCCAGTTATTGGCCAGCGTGCCCCCGCGCCACTGAACCCTGCCGCTCATCGTTGCCGCCTGGCCGTCGAAGACGCCCGCGGTCAGCAGCAGGGGCGCGTCGGCCTCGAAGCGCCCCTCGAAGGTCGCCGAGTGCAGGACCGAGATGACGTTGCCCTCGAATCGTGTCCCATCCTTGAAGGCGGCCGGTCCGTTGAAGGCGATCAGTCCGCGTTCCGCGTCGATGGTGCCGAAGTTGACGAAGTGCACGTCGCCCACCAGCAGGCCCGGCAGGCCGGCGTGCACGAAGCGGCCGCGGTTGGTGACGGTCGGTCGCACGGCCGAGCCGATCCAGTCGAAGGCCGTGACGAGGGTGCCCTGCGCCGGCACCGCCAGCGACCGGTAGGTGCCGGTATTGACGAGCTCGGCGTTGTCGCCGAGCGTCATGACGCCGCTTTCCCAGACGAAGCTGCCGGCATTCGTGAAGCTGACGCCGCTGCCCCATTGCCGCACGCCACCGGTGTCGCGCGCGACCATCGTCGCGCGGTTGGTCCAGGTGCCGGTGAAGGCGCCGGCGGTCCAGTCCAGCCGGCCGTCGGTCAGCACGGCGGCGTCGCCGTCGTAGTCGCCATGCACCAGTTCCAGGTTCTCGGCACTGAAGCCGCCGTTGAAGCGGCCGCCGTTGCGGATCTCGATCCTGCCCAGGCCGGCCAGGCCATGCAGCACGCTGCCCTCGTTGAAGGTCTTGAATGGGCTGTTGAGCGCGATCGTTCCCTGCTGGGCGCGGATCTCGCCGCTGTTGACGAGCACGAGGTTGACGAACAGCGTCGGCCCGCCGCCGTCCTTGCGGAACAGCCCGAAGTTGACGAAGCGCGGATTGACCGTCGGGCTGCCCGAGCGCAGCAGGCCGTGGTCGTCGAGCGAGACCCAGGTGCCGTCGTTGATCACCGTCACGCCGTCGGCGAAGGCGAGGTTGCTGTCGCGGTACGAGAAGACGCTGCGGTTGTGGAAGCCGGTGTCGAAGACGGGCGGCGCCACGGGCGCCTGCATCAGCGCGGTGTCCGGAGGCTCCAGCGTGCCCGGCACGCCGGAGCGCGAGAACGGGCCTCCGGCCCAGGTGTAGGCCGTCGCCTGCGCCGCGGCGCAGGCCGCCGCCAGCATCAGGCCGGCGCAGCAGGCAAAGGCATTCATGGTCGCCCCTCCGCAGCCGAGGGCGAGGCGAATGACCGCACGGCGCGCCGGGCCCGGGCCTCGCGCCGGGCCCGGCGTCGCCGCCCGTTCTACGCCGGCACCGGCGGCTTGTCCACCACGGCCCCGGTGCAGGTGCGCGGGCCCGGCGTCGGCTGCGGTCGGCTATCGTCGCACCCGTGCCGCTGCTCGAAGTCGACCACCTGCGCGTGACCCTGCAGACCTCCCGCGGCGCGGCCGATGCGCTGCGCGAGGTCTCGTTCACGCTGGACCGCGGGCAGACGCTGGGCCTGATCGGCGAGAGCGGCTGCGGCAAGAGCATCACGGCGCTGGCGCTGATGGGGCTGCTGCCCGAAGGCGCGCAGGTCGCCGGCAGCATGCGCCTGGACGGCCGCGAACTGAGCACGCTGCCGGAGGCCGACTGGTGCCGGCTGCGCGGACGACGCATCGCGATGGTGTTCCAGGAGCCGATGACGGCGCTCAACCCGCTGCACACCATCGGGCGTCAGATCGCCGAACCGCTGCGCCTGCACCTGGGGCTGTCGGCCGCCGCCGCGCGCGCGCAGGCGCTGCGCCTGCTGGAACGCGTGCAGCTGCCGCAGGCCGCGCAGCGGCTGGACGCCTATCCGCACCAGCTCAGCGGCGGCCAGCGCCAGCGCGTGGTGATCGCCATCGCGCTGGCCTGCGGCCCCGACCTGCTGGTGGCCGACGAGCCGACGACGGCGCTGGACGTGACCATCCAGCGCGAGGTGCTGGACCTCATCGAGCAGCTGGTGCGCGAGGACGGCATGGGCCTGCTGCTGATCAGCCACGACCTGGGCGTGATGGCCGATACCGTCGAGCGCGTGATGGTCATGTACGGCGGCCTCGTCGTCGAGCGCGGGCCCACCGACCAGGTCTTCGAGCGCCTGGCCCACCCCTACACGCGCGGGCTCTTTGCGGCGCGGCCGCGGCTGGGGCTGCGCCATGCCCGGCCCGGCGGCGGCGGCGACCGACGCGGCGTGCGCCTGGCGACCATTCCCGGCCGCGTGCCCGAACTGGCCGACCTGCCGCGCGGCTGCCCGTTCGCCGAGCGCTGCGCCGTCGTCGTCGACGATTGCCGCGCCGGCCTGCCGCCGGCGGTGGCGGTCGGCCCCGGCCACGACGCGCGCTGCCTGCGCGTGGGCGTGCCGCTGCCTGCCGTGGACGCCGCCGCATGACGGCGCCGCTGCTCGGCGTCGAGAACGTCAGCAAGCGCTACCGGCTGCCGCGCGAACGCCTGCTCGCCGCGCCGCCCGAGGTGCAGGCGCTGGACGGCGTGAGCTTCACGCTGCAGGCCGGGCGCAGCCTGGGCGTGGTCGGCGAGTCGGGCTCGGGCAAGAGCACGCTGGCGCGGCTGGTGATGGCGCTGGAGGCACCGACCAGCGGCCAGGTGCGGCTGGAGGGCGAGGACCTGCATGCGCTGCCGCCGGCCGAGCTGCGCCGCCGCCGCAGCGCGCTGCAGATGGTCTTCCAGGACCCCTACGGTTCGCTGGACCCGCGGCGCACCGTGCTGCAGACGGTGGCCGAGCCGCTGGCCGTGCTGCTGGGCGCCGGCCGCGCCGAGCAGCGCGAACGCGCCGCCGAGGTGCTGGACGCGGTCGGCCTGCGGGCCGCCGACCTGGCCAAATACCCGCACGAGTTCAGCGGCGGCCAGCGCCAGCGCATCGCGATCGCGCGCGCGCTGGTGACGCGGCCCAAGCTGATCGTCGCCGACGAGCCGGTCTCGGCGCTGGACGTCAGCGTGCAGGCGCAGGTGCTGAACCTGATGCAGTCGCTGCAGGACCGCTTCGGCGTGACCTACCTGTTCATCAGCCACGACCTGGCGGTGGTGGACCTGGTGTGCGACGAGGTGATCGTGCTCAGCGAGGGCCGCATCGTCGAGCAGGGCGACCCGGGCGCGCTGTTCACGCGCCCGCAGCACCCCTACACGCAGCGCCTGCTGGCCGCGGTGCCGGGCATGAAACCCCGCGTGCGCGGCAGCCCGGCGCTGGCGCAGAATCTGCCGCAGCGCCCGTCCCAACCGACCTGAACGAACCCACGCCCCAGGAGGCTCGCCATGACCCTGTCCCGCCGCACCGTCAATACGCTGCTCGCCGGCGCCCCGCTGGCCGGCGCGCTGCCCACCGCGCTGGCGCAAGGCCGCCGCGACAGCGTGACGCTGGCCATGGTGCTGGAGCCGCCGGGCCTGGACCCGACCATCGCGCCGGCGGCGGCGATCGGCGAGATCGTCCACTACAACGTGCTGGAGGGCCTGACCAAGGTCAACGTCGACGGCAGCGTGACGCCGCTCCTGGCCGAGCGCTGGAGCCTCACGCCCGACGGCAAGACCTACACCTTTAACCTGCGCCGCGGCATCCGCTTCTCCGACGGCAAGCCCTTCGACGCCAGCACCGTCAAGTTCAGCTTCGACCGCGCGAAGGCGCCCGGCAGCACCAACAAGGCCAAGAAGGCGGTCTTCGACAACATCTCCAGCGTCGTCGTGCACGACGAGCACACGGTGATCCTGGTGCTCAACAACGCCGACGCCTCGCTGCCCTTCCGCCTGGGCGAGAACACCGCGGTGATCCTGCACCCGGACACGGCGGCGCAGGCCGCCACCAAACCCGTCGGCACCGGGCCCTACCTGCTCGACAACTGGGCCAAGGGCAGCGCCGTCACGCTGGTCAAGTGGGACGGCCACCGCAACGCCGCCAACGTGCGCATCCGGCGCGCCAGCTTCCGCTTCGTCAACGACCCGTCGGCGCAGGTCGCGGCGCTGCTGGCCGGCGACATCGACGGCATGCCGCGCTTCGGCGCGCTGCAGGCGCTGGCGCAGTTCCGCAACGACCGCCGCTTCACGGTGGAGGTCGGCGGCACTGCGGGCAAGGGCATCCTGGCGCTGAACAACCGCAAGGCGCCGTTCAGCGACGTGCGCGTGCGCCGCGCGCTGACGCACGCGATCGACCGCCAGGCCTTCATCGCCGGCGCGCAGGAAGGGCTGGGGCGGCCGATCGGCAGCCACTTCGCGCCCACCGATGCCGGCTACGTGGACCTCACCGGCCTGTACCCCTACGACCCCGAGAAGGCCAAGGCGCTGCTGCGCGAGGCCGGCGTCACGACGCCGCTGAACGTGACGCTGACGCTGCCGCCACCGCAATATGCGCGCAAGGGCGGCGAGATCGTCGCCGCGATGCTGGCCAAGGTGGGCGTCAACGCGAGGATCGAGAACGTCGAGTGGGCGCAGTGGCTGTCAGGGCCCTTCAAGGGCAACTTCGACATGACCATCATCAACCACGTCGAGCCGCTGGACTACGCCACCGCCTACGCCGACCCGAACTACTACTACGGCTACGACAGCGCCAAGTTCCGCGGCCTCGTCGCGCAGCATGCGGCCAGCACCGACGCCGCCAACAAGGCGCGGCTGTGGCGCGAGATCCAGCGCCAGCTGGCCGAGGACGCGGTCAACGTCTACATCTGGAACCCGGCACAGGTGGCGGTGGCGCGGCGCGGGCTGCGCGGCCTGTGGAGCAGCAGCCCGATCTTCGCCAACGACCTCGCGGCGCTGAGCTGGACCTGACGCGGGCGTGGGCCGCGCGACGATCGGGCGCCTGTACCAGGCCTTCGCGCGCCTGGACGGCGCGGCGATGCAGGCCTGCTACGCCGACGACGCGCGCTTCGACGACGAGGTCTTCGCGCTGCACGGCGCGCGCGAGATCGGCGCCATGTGGACCCTGCTGTGCGACAACGTGCGCGCCAGCGAGGCCGCGCGCGCGGCCTGGCGGCTCACGACGCACGACCTGGCCGACGACCGCGTGCGCTGGGAGGTGCACTACCTGTTCGGCCCGCAGGCGCGGCCGGTGCACAACGTGATCGACGCACGCTTCGAATTCGACGCCCGGGGGCGCATCACGCGCCACCGCGACCGCTTCGACTTCTGGCGCTGGTCGCGCCAGGCGCTGGGCGCACCGGGCGCGCTGCTGGGCTGGACGCCCTGGCTGCGCGCGAAGGTGCGCAGGCAGGCGGCGCGCACGCTGCAGCGCCAACTCGCCAAGACCGCATGACGCTGCTGCACGAAGGCTCCGCCGCCACGCTGGCCGCGCTGTACCGCCGCGGCGAGGCGACGCCGCTGGACGTGGCGCGCTCGCTGGTCGCGCATGTCGCGCGCTGGGAGCCGCACCTGCAGGCGACCTGGGGCTACGACGCCGACGCGCTGCTGGCCGCCGCGCGCGCTGCCACCGATCGCTGGCAGCGCGGCACGCCGCTGTCGCCGCTGGACGGCGTGCCGGCGACGCTGAAGGAGAACATCGCGACCGCCGGCATGGCGCTGCCGCTGGGCAGCGCGGCGACGACGCTGGTGCCGGCGGCGGAGGACGCCCCGCCGGCGGCGCGCCTGCGCGAGGCTGGCACGCTGTTCGTGGCCAAGACCACGATGCCGGACTACGGCATGCTGTCCTCGGGCCTGTCCAGCTTCCACCAGCGCGAGGGCCGACTGACGCGCAACCCCTGGAACCTGGCGCTCAACCCCGGCGGCAGCAGCGCCGGCGCGGCGGCCGCGGCGGCGGCCGGCTACGGCCCGCTGCACCTGGGCACCGACATCTGTGATGCGTCAGATGGTTTGGCCGCGGGGCAGCCCGGGACAGGGCGGGCTTGAGGCGGATGCGCAAGCGGGATGGATGTGGGATGATGCGAACGTCAACCACAGGAGCGACTCATGGGGATGCCCGCGAAGGTCTTGCAGCTACCGCCCAACGTGCGAGAGGAGCTCGACAAGCGGCTCAGACAGTCGGCCTACGGTGGCTTCGAAGCGCTCGAACGCTGGCTGACTGAGGTCGCGCACCCAATTGGGAAGTCCTCGCTCCATAGGTACGCCAATGGGCTCAAGGCCGTCGACGCTGCGAAGCATGAGGATGTTGCCGTGCTTCGCCTGGCCGTGCGGAACGCCAACCGGCGCCATACCGAGGCAAAGGGACTGCCAGCACGCGCCGTCGAGCTCTTGGCTCGACTTGGCGCCCTGGAAGTCGAGAAGGCCGAGATCCTGGAGCAGTTGCGGCCGATGATGGCGGGTGTTCGAAGCGGGATAGGTGCTGGGCCCATCCCGGCTTGAACAACCGTTCCCGATGCACTGCACTTCGCACTTCGACCGTCGCATGGTTTGTCCGGACGGCGACGGAAACTTCGCACTTCGGCCGGCGGCATCCGGGAGGCTTCAAGGCGACTTCCACATAGGTGGGAGGGGGTATCTGAGGGGGCGTTGAGCCTCGTCGGCGCAACCCGTCGAAGTGCGAAGTGAAGTGCGAAGCTCGCCGCAACGGCTGCCGGAAGTGAGAAGCGCGCGCAAGTCGTTGATCCAGCGTCGGAATCCGGCCAACTGGGCAACATCGAGTCCACAGGCACCAAGCCGCGAAGTGTGAAGCGACTCCGGCCGCGCTTCACACTTCCGAGCTGCCGCAGCACGAAACTCGTAAGGGATAACCCGGAGCGCTGAACATACCCCTCCTGGGTATGAAGTGGCAAGACAAGTCGGGTGCGCCTGGTCACTCGAACTGCTCCTTCGACGGCTCGCGCACGACCATCACGCGGCCGTCTGCCAGGGTGCGGCGCGCGTAGCGCAGGCCCGCCCGCTTGAGCTCGCTGATCAGGTTGTTGGCCAGCGTCGGCGCCAGGATCACCGAGCCCGTGGCCGGCATCAGCTGCACCATCTCTCGCCAGCGGTTGCGCCGCGGCTTGCGCACGCCTGGCGCGAACTGGGTCGTGCTGACCACCTTCGGGATCTTGACGCCCATGCTGATGGGCACGGCCGCCGGGTCGAAGCCGGCCGGCGTGCGCTCGCCCGCCGTCTCCAGTCGCGTCACCGCGCTGGCCACCAGCTGCGAAGCGCGGCTCTCCGAAACGCCGAGCCGAGCGCCCACCTCGGCAACCTGCCGGCCCGCCAGCACCTGCTGCACCACTCGGCGCTCCCGCGGCGGCAGCGCGCGCAGGCGCGCCTTGGCGGCCTCGTCGCGTTCCAGCTCGGCTGCCGGGTCGTCGGCTGCGGGCAGCTGCAGGGCCTCATGCTCGCCGTCGGCGTCGTCGTCCAGGCTCACGAACTCCACCTGCGGTCCGCCGCGGCCCACCGGGTGCTCCTGGCGCAGCCAGTCCAGCATCGCGCCCTGGATGCGGATCGACGCGAAGCCCTCCAGCTTGCCGCGCCCGTCGAAGCGCTGGATCGCCTGCCAAGCGCCCACCATGCCCGCCTGCACCAGCTCGTCGATCTGCACGCTGGCCGGCAGGCCCAGGCGGCGCACCAGCTTGTGCGCGATCGTCCGGCACAGCGGGCGCAGCGCCAGCAGCGCGTCGTCACCAGCGGCCACCCTGGCACCCGCGGCAGTAGAAGCAGTCCGGCCGCGGCGCGCCGCGGCAATGGCAGCGCAGCGGCGCAGTCTCCGGCGCAGGCGCAGGCGCAGGGGCCGGCGCCGGTGGCGGCGCGTTCATCACCGCGATCAGCTCCCGCTGTGCCGCGACGGCATCGCGCATTGCCGCGGCCGTGTCGGCCTGCGCCTGCGCATGCTTGAACGAGGCGCCGATCGCACCTGCGCGCAGCCGGATGTCGTTGCGCATCTGCAGTGCGCGCAGGTAGATGTCCCAGGCCTGCCAGCTGGCATCGAGCGCGGGCTCCGGCGGCACGGTGGGCACGACGAACTCCAGGCCGCCAGGAATGGGCCCCTCGTCGGTCTCGGGTGGCTGCGGTGGTGCTGCCGGGTCCGGCGGCTGCGGCGCCGGCGAAGGCAATGGCGCCGGTGCGGGTCCGGGCGTCGGAGTCTCGGGCGCCGCCGATGCCTTCGGTCTTGGTGTTCATCGCGTGCTCCTATGGGTAGGGTTGAACAACATTCAGGCGCGCTTCCACACCGCCTCGAAATGCCGCTGCAGCACCTGCAGCAGCGCGGGGCGGTCCTGGTCGCCCACCCCAAGAAAGGGCCGCGCCGGCATCGTCACCTGCCGCCGCAGCAGAAAGTGCACCGTGCCGTCTTCGGTGCCCATCACGTAGTTGCCCTTGAGCGTGGTCCACACGCGCAGGCCCTCGATGCCGCGCGGGCTGCCCTCGGCGCGCGCCAGCGGGCTCACCGGAATGGCCAGGAACGGCCCCTTCTTGGCCCGGATGACGCCGCCGAACTGGTGGATGGCGGCGTACTGCAGGTTCGTTCCCACGGTGGCCGTGCGCGCGTCGTGCGCGGCCGTGATGCTGTTGCGCAGCACGCGCGAAAGGCTCAGCGTCTGCCCGCCTTCCTCCTGCGCGCGCCGGCTGGTCTTCCACTCGGTGCCGTCGGGCCCGCGCTTGGCGCGGAAGCGCATCTGCGTCTGGCTCTTGAGCACCTGCGCCAGCTGGCGCATGGCCGGGCGCATGTCCCCGGTCTCGGGCAGCGCCATGCGCAGCCGCGCGATGGCCGCCAGCACCTGCTGGTCGTCGATGCGCACGCGCACGTCCACGCTCACGGCGCTACACTCCCGGCCTGCGAGGGACGCGGCCCAAGGGGGCCCACGGGGCGCGCAGGCGCTCGGTGGTATCCGGGAAACTTCGCCATCCGGCGCCCTCGCACCATCTTCACGGCAGGCTCCCGCGCACCAGCTCGTAGCGCGACACCCGCAGGTCCGCCGGCTGCACCCTGAAGCCGGTGCGAATCGAGTTCATCGCGCGCTTCTCGGCACCTCGGCCGGGGCTCGGCGTGTCCATGCGCTCCACCTCCACCACGATCTTGGCCGCGGTGGCGGCACTGCCAGGCGCGGTGCCGGCGCCGAACACGTACAGCAGCTTGCCGTCCACGCGGTCCAGCAGCACCGCCTCGGGGTTGCGCAGCCGCGCCGGCAGCGCGCGCCAGTCGTCGGTGCTCAGTGCATTGCCCGCGGCTTCGTGGCGCGCGGCCTTCGGCCCGCGCAGCAGCCCCGGGTCCAGCCAGATGGCGCCTGAAGTCACCGGCCTGCCGCGGGCGGCCATCGCCTGCATGTCCGTCAGGTCCAGCCCGCCCACCACGCGCTGGCCGGAGCGCACCGGGCCGGCCTGCGCCGCCAGCACCTCGTCCACCCAGCGCGCATGCTCGGCGTCGAAGGCCCGCGCCTCGGCGGCGCTCAGCGTCTTCATCGCGCGGATGCCCATCTCGGGCGGCGCGTCGGCGGCCTTCTGCGCGAACTGCTGCGCGGCCTGGCCGGCACGCGAAGCGCCGGGCCTGTGCGCAAAGCCCGGGTCTATGCCCTCCGGCACCTGGCTCACCTCGCCGGTGCGCGGGTTGGTGTAGTCGCGCGTCTTCACCGGCGGCGCGGCGTCGGCCACCGCGAGCCCCATCGCGCGCACCTGCTCGGCGCTGAGCTGGATCACGCTGCAGCGGCAGTTGTGCCCGTTGGGCGGGTAGTGCGTCTCCCACCAGGGGTCGTTCCAGGGCAGCACCGTGCCGTCCCACTCCAGGTGCTCCTCGCGCGTGCGGCCGTCGTCCACCGCGTCGTACATGAGGTACGGCGCGTCGTCCTTGTTCTGCTCGATCTGCTGCCAGTGGCCGGCCGCGTAGGCCTGCTGCATGTTGTTGCGGTAGATGTGGCGCAGCCTGCGCGTGCTGCCCAGCTGCACCAACTTCTTCTCCGCGGTCGCCGGGTCCACCATCTCCGCCTTGCCCCACCAGCCGGCCTTCACCAGCGTGGGCTCGAGGTTGTCGCGGAACTGCTGGAAGGTCTGGCCCTCGGCGATGGCCTTGTCCACCGCCGCGCGCGTGTCGCGCAGCAGGTCCAGGTCCATCATCTTGGCCACCGTGAAGGCCGCGTCGTGCTCCTGCTGCCACACGTCCTGCCAGGCGAAGCCGAGCGCGTAGCCCTTCGCGCGGAAGAAGGCCAGGGCCTCTTCCGGCGGCAGGTCGAAGCGGGCGTCAACGGCCACGGCGCAGCACGCTCATCAGGCGCCCGAAAAGGCCGCCGCGCTGCTGCTGCGCCCGCCCGCGCCCCAGCAGGTGCCCGGCGAAGGTGGCGCGCGCGATCGTCTCCACGGCCTGCGGGTCGGGCTGCTCGTCAGCCAGCCGCGCCATGCGTTCGCGGAACAGCGCCAGGTCGCCCGTGTCCTCCAGCATGGCCAGCAGGTCCTGCACGCGCCGGCCGTGCATGGCGCGCCACTGCCGGCTCAGCGCGTCGGCGGCCTGTGCCAGCGTGTCCTGCTCCTCGCGGTTGCGCCGGCGCGCGTGCTGCAGCGGGCGGCCCTCTGCGAAGGCGCCTTCTTCGTTGACGTCCTCGTCGGCCTCGGAGTCCTGCGCGGCGCGCCGGCCGGCAGGTGCCGGCAGGCCCGGCAGCCCCAGGCCTGGCAGCATGGTCGGCGGCTCCGGCTTCTCGGCCTTGACCCAGCCCTCGCCGTAGGTGTCCAGCATGTACTGCTCGGTGGGCTCCCAGCCCATGTCCACCAGCGTCTTGTCGCGCGTGGCGCGCTCGGCCAGGTCCTCGGGCTCGCTGAAGTCGTGCTTCAGCAGCGGGTAGCCGGCGCCGGGCAAGTTGAAGTCGACGATCCAGCGCACCAGCGTTTCGTTCAGCGTCTCGTCCAGCTCGTCGGCGTCGTCCTGCGCCACCTCCAGCCGCACCTCGTTCTGCACGCCGGCCTGGTTGCTGCCCAGGCCGGTGCTGGCCGCGGTGGTGCTCATCGTCTCGCCCAGCACGGCCTTGGACATCTGCTCGTCCATGTAGCGCACGAGCTTCTCGTAGGTGTCCACGCTGCCCGAGCGCGTGGCTTCCAGCAGCTCGATCAGCATGCCCTCGGGCACGATGACGCCGGCGTCCTGCGCCAGCGCGCCCAGCGCGTCCAGCAGCTTCTGCTGCTGGCCTTCGTCCGCGCCGTTCGGATACTTGCCCACCGCCGTGGGGCTGCCGAACTTGTCCGCGAAGGTCAGCCAGAAGGTGATCGTGTTGCGCTTGAAGAAGACCGGCCAGAACAGCATGCCGCCGATGCCGGCGCCGTAGGGGTTGTCGTCGTCGGCGCCGCGGCGGTGCACGATGAACTTGCGCGGGGGCATGGGCTCGCCCTCGAACATGTTGCTCGGCGTGCGCAGGTGCAGCGCGCCGTCCAGCGCGAAGACAAAGCGCTGCGGCGCGCGCGCGATCACGGTGCGCGGCAGCACCTGGCCTTCGCGCAGCTCCCACATCACCTCGCTGACCGCATAGCCCTTCAAGGTGGCTTCCAGCAGCCGCTTGCAGATGTGGTTGAAGCGCAGGTGCTCGAAGGCGGTCTTCACCAGCTCGGCGGCCTGCTTGTCGCGCGCGCTGTCGCTGGCGGGCTCCAGGCTCCACGGCCGCGAGGTCACGGCCAGCTTGCGCTTGCCCAGCACCGCGCCGGCGTGCGCGTCGCGCTTGAGCTCCTCGTAGATGGCCAGGCCCTTGCCCTGGCCGCGCGTGCGCAGCGTCTCGTCGCTGTTGAGCAGCACCTTGCCGTAGAAGACCCGGTGCATGTCGCGCTCGATCGACGCGATCTCCTGCATGATGGGCTTGCCGTTGCGCCAGGCCGGGCGGCCGTCGGGGCCAAGGATGGTTGCCATGCTCAGGTCCCCACGTAGTCGGCCAGGTCGGTACTCAGGCGCGGGCGGCCCAGCGCGCGGTGCTCCATGCGCACGGGCGGGCGGTCGGCGGCGTTCACGGCCAGGAAGCAGGCCCAGGCGCGGTCGGCGTGGCCGGCCTCGTCGCTGTCGGCCACGAAGCGCGGCGCGCCGGTGGCGCTGCTTTCCTTGCGCAGCTTGTGCAGGTCGGCGCGCACGTCCTTGTCGCCCATCGGGATGCGGATCTGCCGGTCCTCGAAGGCCTGCTTGCCCAGCGTGGCCAGGTGCAGCTTGTTCGGGCCGGTGAAGAGCACGCCCTCCACACGAGTGCTGCCGTGGCGGCCCTGCGCGTCCTCCACCGGCTTCTCGCCCATGCCCGTCTGGTCCATGCAGCACCGCAGCACGCGGTAGCGCAGGAACACGTCGTCCAGCGCCGCGTCCTGCGCCTTGAAGCTGGCGCGCTTGAGCGTGACGACCTCGCGCGTCCACAGCACGTCGCCCACCTGCTCCAGCACCCAGATGACGAACAGGTGCTTGCGCCGGCCGATGTCCACGCCCACGTAGCACGGCCCGCCGGCGTAGTGCTCGGGCAGCCCGGCGTGGTCATGCTCGCAGCTGTTGATGAGGTCGTAGCTCAGCCAGGCGCTGGCCTCGTCCAGCCACTCCAGCAGGTATTCCTGGGCCCAGATGTCGTCGTCGTCCAGGCCGCGCCGCAGCTCGTCGGCGTCGCGCGGCAGACCCTCGGCGATGGCGCGGTGGATGTCCACCACGTGCTGCTTCCAGATCGGGTCCTTGCTGGTGGCCAGGTCGTAGAACTTGTTGCCCTTGCCGTTGGGCGTGCTGGTGACGCGCACCTTCCAGCCGGCGCTGATGATGGGGAAGGCGGCTGCCCAGATCTTGCGGCTGTCCGCGTGGAAGGCGAACTCGTCGAAGAACATGTTCGCGCTGTAGCCGCGCGCGGTGTCGGGGTTCGCAGGCAGCGCCAGCACGTAGGAGCCGTTGCCGAACTTGAGCTGCAGGCCGCGGCGCTTCACGCCGCTGTCCTCGTCGTAGTAGTCGAAGTCTTCGCGCCGCAGCGAACGCGCCGCAAAGGTGTAGGCCTTGATGTGGCGCTCCACGCCCTCTTCCATCGCCTCCAGCGCCTGGCGCTCGCCGCGGCTGAGGATGACCCACTTGGTGCGGCCGCCCTTGGACTCCGCTTCAAAGACGTCGTCGACGATCTCCAAGGTGGTGGTGAACGTCTTGCCCGTCTGCCGCGCGAAGCGGCCGAGCTTGAAGCGCGATCGGTCCAGGAACCAATCGCGCTGGTAGCCGTAGAGCAGCGGCTGGCTCACTTCTCGGCGTTCGCCAGGATGGCCAGCGCATTGGCGATCGCCGCGCCGATGCAGCCGCCAATGGCAGCGTCAGGACCGAACAGCAGGCCCATCACCGCGACCAGCACCGCCACGTCGACGTTGGGGACCTCGAAGGTCACGGCGCCGGCCCCACCACCGCCCCGGTGTAGATCGCGCGGATCTTCTCCAGCGCCTCGGGCGTCACGCCGCTCATGTGCCCGCCCTGCAGGTCGGCTTCGAGCTTGCGGCTCGCCTCGGCCAGCTTCTCGCGCACCTCGTCGGCGTGCTTCTTCTGCGCGATGCTGGCGCGTACCAGCGGCGCCATCGCGCGGCTGAGCTTGACCAGGTCCACGCTGTCGGGGTCGATGTCCTCCATCGACTCCAGGATGGTGTAAAGCTTCTCCTGCAGCAGCCGCATGGTGGCCTGCGCCATGTCGTCGGCCACGTCGGGGCTGGCCTCCACCAGCGCGCGCGCGCGCTCGGCGCTGGCCTTGAGCTTGGCGATCTTCTCCTCCAGCCGGCTGCCGTAGCGGTGCAGGCTGCTCTTGCCGATGTCGAAGCCCTGCGCGCGCAGCCAGTCCTGCAGAGCCACGTAGCCGCTGAAGCCGCCCTCCACCAGCTTGCGCTCCAGCGCCTCGCGCATGGGTGCGGGCAGGCCGGTGATCTTGCTGCGCTGGCCCACGGCTCAGCCCCCGGTGCCGTGCCGCGGCCGTGCGATGCCGGGCTCCACCTCGGTGGTGTATTCGGCCAGGTCGATGCCGTGGCGGGTGAGCTGCACGAACCAGCGGGCCATGCCGTCGCGCCGCACGGTGACCAGGTCGCGCTCCTCCAGGTAGTCCACCTCGCGCTTGACCTCCAGCTCGGTGGCGTCGGCGTACACCGCCTGCACCACGGCCAGCAGGTGCTCCACGTAGGTGCCGGCGGGCCGGCTCACGTCCGCCGCGCGGATGAGGAACCAGCGGATGTTCTCGCGGCGCACGCGCGCGGGGTCGATGCTCATGGCGCGTGGCCTCCACCGCCGCCGTGGCGGCGCTCCAGCAGGTGCCGCTCGATGGTGAGCCGCAGGTTGTCGATGGACACGTGGATCGCGCCGATCACGCGGTTGTGGTCCTCGCGGCGCACGTAGTCGCGCGGCAGCTCGGCGCGCAGGTCCATCACGTCGCGCTCGATGCGGCGCCAGGCGTCGTCCTGGCCGCGCAGCGTCTCGGCGATGCCCTTGAACTTCTCGTCGATGTGCTTCTGGCTCTGCGCCAGCAGCATGCGCGCCAGGCCCCAGAAGGCCCCCGCGATGCCCAGGAACAGGCTGACGACGTAGGTGAAGTCGACCTGGATCAGCACGACCGGCGCCCCTTGCCGCCGGCGGCCTTGCACGCGGCGCGGTGGCGCAGCTGGTTGCGGCGCTTGCGCGCCATGCGGCGGACCTGGGCCACCGTCCAGCCGGGGCCGCGGCGGCGGCTCGAGCGGTACGTGTACGGGCCGGCGTCGAGCTGCCGGCGGCGCTGCTCGGCCGTGGCCGCTGCGCGCTGCGGCAGCGCACGTTCGGCCAGCGTCAGGCCGGTGGCCGGGGCCACGGCCAGCAAACCGGCCAGGGCGATGTGGTTCAGGGCCTTCATGCGGCTCGCTCCGTTGAGGGTGTGAAGGTGGTGCCCGGCTACTGCCAGGTGTTCGTGGCCATCTGCCTGGCCAGGCGGTGGGCGCGCGCGGGCGTCTGCTGGGCCCAGCGGCTGTCCAGCATCTCGCGCGCCGCCTCGGCGTAGCGCATCTCCTTCACCAGGGCCAGCGTGCGGCGGAACTTCAGCAGCCCGGCGGTGCCCAGCTGGAAGGCCATGTTGTGCAGCACCGCGCGGCGCACGGGCTCCAGGCCGTAGATCCAGGGCAGCGCCGAGCCGAGCTCGATCTCGATGCGGTGCAGGTCGTTGTGCAGCAGGTGCGTGCACTCGGCGGAGCTGAGCCCGGAGCCGGCCTTGCGCCGGTCCACCAGGCGGCCGATGCCGATGGTGAGGAACCCCTCGCTGTCCGCGTAGACGTGGCGGCGCTCGCCCTCGTCGCGGCGGAGCTGGGATTCCAGGTCGGTGACGGCGGCCTGCGTCATGCGCGGATGGTTCCGCGCGCGCGCGACGGTGGATATTCGCGGGGAAGAAAACCGGCGCCCAACGCGCCGATCGAGCCGACCCTACGTGCGGCTCATCGCCTGGTTAGGCGTCCACGCCAGCAGCAGCAGCGCGCCGCCCGATTTCCTCGCCCAGCTTGCGCAGCTTGTCGCCGTACTCGCCATCCAGCAGCCAGCGCGGCGCCTTGCTTTGCAGCCATTCGGTAGCCTGCGCATCTGTGCGGCCAGCCTCTCGCATGGCGTCATACGCCGCCTGCCACAAGATCGTGGCGGGCCTGTCGAACGAATACATCGGGATCGTCGGCGGCCCGATGTTGTAGAGCGGCCCAATGTCGGCCGTGATGTCGCGCAGTCTTTTCATATCGCTCTCCAAGTTCTCCAGCGCCTCGCGCAGCTGCTGCACGTTCATTGCGGCCGACCTTCAGTGCGGATGAACGGCCCGTGCTCGGCCCGAGCGGCCTTGTTCACCACCTGGGCCAGCTGCAGCATGCTCATGCCGTCCTGGGCCAGCACCATGCCCAGGCCGTGCACCATGTTCGCGGTGGCCGCCAGGTCGCGCGCCTGTGCTGCGGCGTCGCCGCCGTAGTCCGCCAGGTGCGACCGCAGCCGAAAGGCCAAGCCCTCCTGCTCCGTGCCCATGCGGACCAGCTTGCTGTAGCCGGGCGTGAGGTGCATGAACACCTCCAGGCTGCCCGGCGCGTTGTGCAGGATCACGTGCGCCGCGATGTCGTGCTTGTCCAGGATGGCCTGGATCTCGGCGCGTGCCGCTATGAGTTTGGTGTCCATGTCGCTCCTTCGGTCAGTCGATCAGTCGTCACGCCAGCCGTGCACCTCGCGCTGCAGCGCCAGCGCCAGCAGCACCCGGTTGCGCGCCTGGAAGATGCGCAGCAGGCTGCGCAGGTCCCACTCCACCTGGTCCAGCTCCAGGCCGCAGGCGCCGGCGATCTCCTTGTTGCCCATGCCGTCCAGCAGGCACGCGGCCACGCCGCTCTGCCTCGGCGTCAGCCGCAGCCGCGCCCGCTCGCGCAGGTACAGCAGCCGCACGGTGCGCATGGCCTCAGAAGAGCTGCGGCTCCACCGCAGCGCGCTGCTGCTCGCGCACGGCCTCCAGCGTGGCGCGCGCGGCGTCCATCGCGGCGATGCGGTCCTCGGCCTCCTGCGCCGTCATGCGGCCGGCCTCAACCCAGCGCGGGTACAGGCTGCGGCGCTTGCGCAGCTCGTCGCGCACGGCGGCGATCTGGCGCTCGATGCTCACCGCTGCAGGTGCGCCCACGGCTCAGCCCTCCAGCCCCGGCAGCTCGGCCTGCACGCGCTTGCGGTGCTGCTCCTGCATGATCTTCAGCACGCGGTACACGCGCTGGTAGCTCATGCCGTACTTTCGCGCCAGCGCCATCTGGTTGCTGCCGTCGAACTCGTCCCACAGCGCCTGCCAGCGCCGGCGCGTCTGCATGCTGTGGCCCTTGGGCACGTACACCAGCTGGCCGCCGTACAGCTCGCGCACCAGCTCGGCGGCACTCTCGGCGGCAGCGCGCGCCAGGCCGGGGTCCACACCCGCTCCGGTGAGCGAGTCTGCCACCGCGTTGCCCAGGTCGCGCAGCAGCTCGGGGTAGCGGTCCTCCGCGGCGATGGCGGCGTCGGCGGCGGTGGCGTTCATGGCATGGTCTCCAGGGCATGGGCGGCCTCCTCGGCCGCCCACGACGGCATGCAGGCCAGCACCTGCACGGGCGTGGGCCAGTTCTGCACGCGCACGGCCGCCACCCCGAAGGCCTGCGCCAGGCGCGCGCCGTCGCGCTCCTGCTCCCAGCCTTCGCGCAGCGGCCATAGCGTCTGCACCCAGTCGAACAGCTCGAACTCGGCCGCCTTCAGCCGCGGTGTGCCGGGCAGCCGCAGGGCGCGCAGCAGCGTCAGCCCTTCGTCCACGCGCAGCCAGAACCAGACGGGCGGCGGCATCATGCCGGGCCTCCGTCCGCCGGCGCGGCGCGGCCGGCGCGGCGGCGCTTGTCCACCTCCAGCGCGCTCACCAGGGCGTGCAGCTGGCCTTCGTGGCAGAAGCTCACGTCGTCCACGCCGAACATGTGCTGCGCCATGCCGTTGGCGTAGGCCCAGGGCCGCCCGGCGCTGAGCAGCAGCGCCTCCACCTTGCGCAGCATCGGCCCGCGCGTGGGGTGGTCCATGTTGCGCGGGCGGCCGGGCGTGGGCTTGCGCGGCGGCGCGGGCTTGAAGCCGCAGCGCCGCAGGTGCTCGAGCACGCGCTCGCGGCCGGCGTGGTCCAGGTCCTTGGCGCTGCGCACGCGGGCCACGCCCCACAGCATGTCGCGGTAGGTGGCCTCGTCCATGCCCAGCTGCTTGGCCGCGATGTGGATCTGCGCCAGGCGGTTGCCGCGCGGCGGCGCGGGGCGGGCCAGCGTGCCCATCACGCGGCCTCCCTGCCTTCGGCCTGGTCGTCGCGCTCCCGCGCAAAGGCCGGCGGCCGCCACGCGGCGTAGCCCTCGGACTCGCGCCACTCGCAGTGCAGGTAGACCGCGCCCAGGGCGTCGCGCAGCCGGAAGCTGATGGCGCTGCGCTTGCCGGCCACGGCGTGGCTGGCGTCCACCAGGGTCTGGCAGGCTGCCTTCACGGCGGTTTCCTGCGCGGGCGTCAGGTCGCGCACCACCGTGCGCCAGGCGCCGGAGGTGTTGATGTCAAGCGTGGCCATTGCGGGCCTCCTGCAGGATGCGGCGCACACCGTCGTCGGCAGCGCCGCCGATCGGTAGCACCAGGTGCGGCCTGCTGCTGTCCAGCGTGGCGCGCACCAGGTCGGTGGTCTCCGGGCTCAGGATCAGCTGCCCGAACTCCGGCGTGATGACGATCAGCTCGCCCGTGTTGAGCACGCCCACCCTGGCAGGCGGCTTCAAGGGCGGGTCGAACAGGGCGTGCCAGGCGGCACGCGCGCGGCGCATGAGCTGGCTCACCGGCGGCCTCCCTTCGTGCGGGCGGCGCGGCGCGGCGGCGCTGGCGGCGACTCCGCCGCGACGTCCGGCGCGGGCTGGTCCGGGCCCGGCGCCGCCTGGTCGGCCGCCGCCGGCTGGGCCGGCACCTCCAGCGCGTACACCAGCCGCGCGCCGCTGGGCAGCACGATGGCGCCGGCCTTGGCGCCCAGCACGCTCAGCGCCATGATCTTCAGCGCCACGCGCACGCCCAGCTCGGCCACGCGCTGCGCCTTGTCGCTGAGCTGCCAGGTGTCGTCGCTGCCGCGCACGGCCAGCACCAGGTCGTTGACGCTGTAGCTCTTGATGTCCACGCCGGCGGCGCCGCTCATGCCGCGGCTCCTTCGGCGTCCACGGCGTCCTTGAGCAGCGCGTCGACCATCTTGTCCACCTCGCTGTCCACGGCCTTGATGACCACCGCCTCGCCGGTCTCCACCACCGTGCAGCCCACGCGGCGCAGGTCCGCCACGCTCAGCAGCGCCAGCGCGGGCTTGTGGGGCTCCTCCACGGTGCGGATCAGGGTGTCGGCCTGCTCGGGCAGGTAGCGGCGGATCAGCGCCACCGTGCGCGCCTTGTCCGCGATCTCGATGGTGCCCTTGCCCTTGAGGTAGCCCACCTTGATGCCGTGGAAGATCACCGTCTTCGGCTTGACGAAGAGGTCCGGCGCGCTCTCGATCAGCGCCTGCAGCTCGGCCTGGCTCTCCGCGGCGCGGGCCAGCGCGCGCTTGATGCCGGGCAGGTGGTCCTTCTTCAGCGCGGCGATGCCGTCGTTCAGCGCGGCCACCATCTCGGCCAGGCGCGTGCGGCGCTCGGCGTGCAGCTTGCACTGGCGTTCGATGTCGGCCAGCGTGGGGGCCGAGTGCGTGACTTGGTCTGTCATGGGGCGGGTCTCCGGTCGGGGGTGCTCAGTGGGTGGTGCGGGAGGCGGCCGCGTTGGCGTTGGCCTCGGCAATCCGCAGCTCGATCGACAGCTGGAAGGTGAGCGTCGCGGCGGCGTCCAGGCAGTCCGGGCGGGCCAGCGCCAGGGCGCGGAACGTGCTGAGAAGCGCGCCCAGCACGTGGCCGCGTTCGACCAGGCCGGCTTCCGATCGGTCTTTGGCCAGCGCGAGCAGCTCGCGCGCAAAGGTCACCATCTGCGGCGGCGGCTGGTCGAGGCGGGGGCCGTTGTCGGTCGGGTTCATGTGGAGCGTCTCCTTTCAGGTGGGCAGCCGCAGCTGCCCCAGCAGGTCTTCCAGCGCGCAACGGCGCAGCTGGGCTTCCATGCGCAGGCTGTGCAGGGCGCGGCTGCGCAGGAACTCGCAGCACTCCTCGAGCTCGTCGGCCGTCTGCACGATGTAGTAGCCGGTCTCCGGCGTGGCGCTGATGGCGGTGCCGGCTTCGCGCGCCTCGCTGACCAGGCTGCGCAGCATGCGTTCGCTGATGCACAGCTGGCGCGCCAGGTCCTCGGCGCCGATGCCGCGCTCCTTGCCGGCGTGGCGCGTGCTCAGCAGCTGCACCAGCGCGGCCAGCGCTTCATCGCGCGTGCGGGCCCAGGTGGCGGGCGCGGGTACCAGCAGGTCGGCGGCCGGGCGGTCTTCGACGGCGTCTTCGGTCATGGCTTGGTCTCCTGGTGATGGCGCTGGGCGTGGCGCTGGTCGTGACGCTGGTGCGCCCGGAAATCCATCGCGCCGGCGCGCAGCGGCGGGCCGCCGCCCCAGCCGGGCACGCCGGGCAGCGGGTCGGCCAGCAGGTCCAGGCGGTGCGGCTCCGGGCGGCGCTGGTGCACCGTCACGCGCGTGGCGGCGGTGACCACCGGCTCGCCCTGCGGCGGCGGCAGCAGGCGCATGCGGGCGCGCTGCACCGCCTTGCCGGCCGCCGTGGGCTTGGGCACGCCGGCGGTGCGGTTGGCCTTGGCCTTGCGCGCCATGCCGCTGGCGCTGCTGCGCTGCGCCTGCAGCCACTGCCCGGCCTGCGCGGCGCTGGCGAACCAGTGCGTGAGCAGGCCGCTGGCCGAGCGCGGCACCACCGTCAGGCGGCCGGCCTGGCGGCAGCGGGCCAGTGCGGCGTAGATCGTCTGGCGGCTGAGCTGTAGGCGGTCGGTCAGCTCGGCGGCCGTCACGCCGCAGGGCCGGGCGGCCAGGCGCAGCACGGCCTGGTCGGTGGCGCAGCCGGTGGCCAGGTCGGTGCGCTGCCCGCGGCTCACGAGTCGGCTCCCGTCAGCAGGCCCAGCACCACCCGTGCCAGCACGCCCAGCGCGGCCAGCGCGGCCAGCGCCGCCACGGCGGCCAGCAGCCACCGGTCGCCGGGCCAGCCGGCGTGCAGGTCCAGCGGCGGCGGCCAGGCGCGGCGGCGGCGGCGCGCGGCGCGCGCCTCGGCGCGGTAGTCGGCCCAGATGCAGCCGGCCGCGTAGGCCATGTCGCGCAGCGTGCCCAGCAGCGTGGGGCGGCGCCAGGCGGCGCCGCGGCGGATGCGGGTGCTCATGCGGGCTCCTTCGGCGGGCGCTGCCCGCCCACGTTGAAGTGCGGGCACGGGCCCGCCTTGGCGAAGCGGCCGATGCCTCTGCACGCGAACCAGGCCTGCATGTGCTGCGGGTTGCCCGCGCTGGGCTGCTTGCGCTCCTGCACCTCCTGGCACACGCGGGTGGACACGTCGCCCATCACCGGGCACTCGCACTCCGCGCCCATGAGCTCGCCGCGCACGCGGCGCTCGATGCGGGCGGTGCTGGCGCCGTAGCTGCCGCTGAGCACCTGGCTCAGCGTGGCCGGGCTGATGCCCACCAGCTGCGCGGCGCGCTCCTGCGACGTGTCCTGCGCCTGCTGGCGCAGCCGCGCCAGCCAGTCGGGTTCGGCGCCTCCGGGCAGCAGGCGCTCGCGCACGCGGCGTTCGAGGCGGTCAGTGCGGTGCATGTACATCTCCCTCAGCGCCAGCGACAGCGTTGCCGGCGAGTAGTCCAGTTGAGCGCCCACCGCGCGCAGGCCGCGCGCCGTGACTGCCGCGCGCAGCGCGGCCAGGCAGTCGGGGCTCATTCATGGGCCTCCCCTGCCGCCGCGAGCTGCGCATGGCGCTGGCTCAGCGGCGGCTGCAGCTCGGCGGCCAGCGCGCGGCCGGCGTCGGTGAGCTGCACCTGCAGGTGCACCAGGCCCGCGCGCGCCAGGCCGGCCAGCGCCTCGAAGCTGGCCTTGACGGCGCCGTCGTGCGCCAGCGCCAGGCGCAGCGCCTCGCGCTGGGCCAGCGTCAGCCGCCCGGCAACGGTGGGCCGCTCGTCGCGCAGCAGCGCGCCGGCGGGGCCCCAGGTCTGCTGCGTGTTGGGGTCGTACACGCCGGTGCCGTCCTGCCGCACGATGGGCGCCAGCGGCCCGCTGTCGCGCACCAGGGCCCAGATGTCGCTGCTGCCGGGCCGGCCGTTGACGCGACCCCGGGCCAGCCGCAGGTACCCGGCGTCGCGCAGCGCGCGCACGTAGCCCTCCACGGTGCGCTGCCCGGCCTCGGCGGTGGTCATCAGCTCGCCGCGCGTGAAGCGCCGCATCACGCGCATGGAGGTCCACACGCGCTGCAGCATGGGCGCCTGGCTGGCGGTGCTGTAGGCCTGGGGGGTGCGGGGCATGCGTCAGATCTCCGCCGCAGGCCGGTTGCCCAGGAACAGCTTGCGCTCACCCCACTGCGCGGCCGTCACGCGGCGCCAGCCGCTGCCCTTGGCCAGGGCCTCGATGCGGGCCAGGCCCACCACCATCAGGCCGATGGAGCCCTTGGCCTCGGCGTGCAGCTGCGCCAGCAGGTCCTCGGCGATCTCCACCTCGCACACGTGGCTGGCCAGCACGCCGGCGTCTTCCAGGTCGCTGGGCAGGAACTCCACCCAGTGGCTGATGCGCCGCGCCAGCTGCGCGTTGGCCACCAGCCGCTTGTCGATGCCGCGCATGCCCACCAGCACCACCGGCACGCCGGAGAGGTCGTGCAGGTCGCGCAGGCTCTCCAGCATGGGCTTGGCCGCGCTGCCGCACAGGTAGTCCGCCTCGTCCACGAACAGCGGGCGCTGCTGCTGGCCCAGCTGCTGCGAGATCCACTCCAGCATCTCGGCGCGGCGCTGCAGCGGCACGGCGCCCAGCTCGCTCATCACCTTGGCCAGCATGCTGGCCGGCGTCCAGCCGCTGGTGGCGCGCACGTACACGCCCTTTGCGCGGTTCACCAGCCAGCTGATGGCCGTGGTCTTGCCCGCGCCGGTGTAGCCGTGCACCAGGCCCATGCCGGGCACGCCCAGGTCGCGCGTGGCCAGCGCCTCGTAGGCCGCCTGCAGTGCCGCCACGTTCTTGGTGGGGGCGAGCTTGTTTCGCATGTCGTAGACTCCTCGTCGTTTCGCATGGGCCGAGCGACGTGCAAGGCCCGTTCAAACCGCCCCGGAAGGCCCTGCAACGGCCTCCGGGGCGTTCTTCTTCTCGGGGCCGATCTGCTCGGCCACGAAACCTTCCAGCCGCCTGTAGGAGGCGGGGTGTTCGGCCCGGTAGCGGGCCAGCGCGTCCTGTTCCTCGGCGCCCAGGGCGCGCACGCGGGCCTGGCCCAGCAGCCACTGCACGCGCTGGGCAACCGTCTCGAACACCGGCGTGGGCGCTGCGCCGCGGCGCGCGGCCAGTTCGCTGGGCGTTCCCGCGGGCACCTGCTCGGCGGCTATGCGGGCCTGCATGGCGCGCACCTCGGCCAGCTGCTCGATGTCGGCCGTGGTGCGCTGCGGCGCCTGCGCCTGGCGCGCGGCGGCCGCGGCGGCCTGCAGGCCGGCGCTGTCGTGCGGCTGCGCCTGGCGGGCGGGCAGCAGGGCCAGCTTGCCGGCGGCGGCGGCGCGCTCGCGCAGGATCTCCTGCGCCGCGTCGTCCACCCCCACGCGGCGGGCGCCGGCGCGCAGCGCGCGGCGGGCAGCCTGCACGCGCTCGCGCTGCATGGTCTTGGCCTTGATGGCCACCTCGCGCCGGTCGATGCCCGTGCGATGCGGGTCCTGCGCCAGGCAGACGAAGCGGCCCGTCTCCGCGCAGAACACGTACACCGTGCCCAGGTCGTGGTGGATGGGGTCGTAGCGCACCTGCACCACGCGGCCCACCCAGGCCTCGAGCTCCGGCGCGATGTACCACCCCATGTCCGCCGGCGTGCCGCGCGTGCGGAAGACGCTGATGCCCTTCTTCTGCACCGTGCGCAGGCCGCCGCGTTCGGGCGCCTCGGCCAGCAGGATGTCCAGCGCGTGCTCGTCGGCCACGCGGCGCACCTGCGCCTGCTGCGCCGCGGCGGCCTCCAGCGGGCTGATGCGGCCCAGGCCGGCGTGCGGCTCCACGTGGTAGATGCCGTCCAGCCACTGGTCGGCGAAGGCCTGCAGCTCGGCGCCGGTCATGCGCACGTCCACCGTCTCGCCGCGGGTGAGCAGCCGGTCGGCGAAGCTCTTGCGCGCCTCGATCGCCTGGCGCTCGGCCACGCTGTGGCCGATGTAGCCCGGCAGCAGCTCCACCAGGCCGTGCGCGAAGGTGCGGAAGAACCGCTCCACGTGCGGCTTGTGCCAGGGCTGGAAGGGCGGGCACAGCTCGTGCCGCACGTCCAGGCCGGCCAGCACGCGGGTGACGTGCGCGCTGGTGTAGTCCGAGCCGTTGTCCGTCTTGCAGGCGGCCGGCACGCCGTAGGCCAGCAGCATGGCGCGCAGCAGCGTGGCCACGCCCACCGCGCGGCTGGTGGGCACAACCAGGATGCGTGCGCGGCGCGTGGCCACGTCGATGCCGGCGATGACGGCGTGGCGGCCGTCTGTGCACAGCACGTCGGCCGGGCTGCTGTCCAGTTCCCACAGCTCGTTGATGGCCGTGGCCACCGCGCTGGCCGAGCCGAAGGCCACCATGTGCTGGTTTTTCCAGGCGTCCGGGTTGGCCAGGGCGAGCAGCACCTCGGCGTTGTCGCGGCGCCAGGCGGCTATCCAGCGCTCCAGCGCGCGCATGCCGGGCAGGCTGCCGGGCTGCTGGCCGAAGCGCGCCTGCAGGCCGCGCATGACGTGCGCGGCGCGGGCATGCGGGTACTGCACCAGCATGGCCTGCACGTAGGCGTGCACGGCGGCGTCGGCGTCCACCTTGCGGCTGCCGGCGCGGTTGCCGTAGTTGCCGGCCAGGGCGGCGACGCCGTGGGTGCGCATGTCGCGCTGCCAGCGGCGCAGCGTGCGGTCGGTGAGGCTCGGCACGTGCTTGCGCACGGCCGGCGCCAGGTCGGGCACGGCGGCGGCGTTGTAGCGCTCGGCGAACAGCAGCTGGGTCTTCTCGCGCGACAGGCCGGGCATGCCCAGCGCGAATTGTTCGTAGGCCCGCACCACCGCCAGCCTGGCGTCCATGCGGGCCTGGGCGCCGGGCGACAGTTCTGCCGCCTGGCGCAGCGCGCCGTGCCGGCGCGCATCGGCTGCGCGGCGGTCCAGCGTGGCGCGCACCTCCACGCGCCCGGCGTCGGCACGGCCGGCCAGGGCGGCGGCGTGCGCCTGGTCGTCGCGCGGCGGGCCGGTCCACAGCGCCGGGCGCAGCGCGGAGGGCAGCTGGTCGACGGCGTACAGGCGGCGCTCACCGCCTGGGCCGATCTGCACGGTGTAGGGCCAGCCTTCGGCCTCGGCGCGCAGCTGGATTGCGCGCTTGGTGATCTTGGCCGCGGCAGCCAGGTCGGCGGCGGTGATGGCCGCGGGTGTCATGCCGCCTCCGCGAGCTCGCCTTCCTTGATGCCCAGCAGCACCGCTGCGCGGTGGCTGGCGCCGCGCAGGCAGCGGCGGCGCTCGTTGCCGCGCAGGATCTCGTACACCAGCGTGGGCGGCAGCTCGTGCTTCAGCGCCCAGGCGCGGATGGACATGCCCTTGCGCGCGAACTCGGCCTTGGCCTCGGCGGGCGTGCGCGTGGCGGCGACGGGCTGCTGGCGGGGTTTGGTTTGCTTCATACTGTGCGCGGCTGTGATTGCGGGTCGGGTTGGCTCGCGGGGCTGTGTTCTTCAACAGACCTAGATCCGGGGATCAACGTTTGTTGAACTTGATGCCAGTATGCGCACAAACGTGCAAGTGAGTCAAGAGGTTTGTCAACGAACGTTGAAGTAGCGCGCCGGCTGCGTGAAGAGCGCAAGCGCCTCGGGCTCAGTCAGGAGGAGCTGGCGGAGCGCTTGCGCTGTTCGAAGACGACGCAAAGCAACTACGAGCGGGCCGAGAGGAGCCCGGACGCCGCGTACCTGGGGCGCGCAGGCGAGATCGGCGTCGACGTGCTCTACGTGCTCACCGGCAACCGCCAGAGGGCGTCAGCCGCGGCTCACATGCGACCGCATCCTGGCGGCGCGGTCTCAACAGGTGCGCTCGACGATTAGGCCTTGGTGCTCTCGGCCGAGGAGCACGCGCTCATCGACAACTACCGGCATGCGAGCGACGAGGGCCGCCGGGCAGTAGAGGCTGCAGCTGCTGCGCTGGCGAAACCGGAACCCGGACTGAAGAATGCCGCTTAGCTCAATGGCGGCTCCGGCCGCGACTGGAGGGGAACATGACGGCCTTGCAATCTCACAAGTCCACCGCGCTCCTGGGTGCTGCTCTCCTGGCTGCAGGAGTGTGCCTTGCGCCATCGGTCGCGCAAGCGCAAGGGGCAGTGGACCGCGTCTGCGACCAAGCGCAGCGAAGCCTGAACACCGTGGTGTCGAGTCGCGTCACGAAGTGCGCTGTAGTCGAGAACGGCGCGTCTCTCATCTTCGTCACCGAGAGCGTGGCATTCAGCACGGAGAAGCAGCGCGATGCATTCCTGGCGGTCCTGGTCGCGTCGGTGGGGGCCGCCATCAACGATGGCCCCACCTTGCGGCCCAGTCTCAAGACCGTGTCCTTCATGGACCTGAGCTTGAGCCGGGAGAAGCGGTACTGGACCATCGCCGCGCCGCGCGCCGCCGAGCTGCAGCGCCAGATTCGCACCGACCAGCTGACGGCAGAGCAATACATGAACGCAGTCCGGCAGGCGGGCCGATTCGTCAGCATGAGCCCTTGAAGGGTGTAGTTCACGGGCCGCCATAGGGCCATTTTTCGGAGGGGGGGGCGGCGCTGATACCCGGGTCCAAAAAGTAAACACACCTGAGCCGAAGTAAACGCCTTCCCGGGCCATTCCCGGGTCTGGCCTCACCCCGCCCAAACCGCCCCAGGACCTGCCGAGTCCGGTTCTCAGCCCGATCAAGCCCCGACGGAGCGTTGCCGATGACCCGAATCGAACTGCTGGAGCGCCTGGCCTCTCAGGGCCTCGACCGACCCTTGGCCACCGCGCGGCCGGCGCGGATGACCGTTCAGCAGGTCATGGAGGCCATCTGGCCGTTGGGTGAGCGGTTCCGGCCGCACCTCGCGGCCATCAGGACGATCCGGTACGACGCCGCCCACGAGCCCGCGGCCGACATGGCAGTCGAGCGGATGCTGCTGCAGGACTGCGACTGGGCCGACGAACCGCCGGCGGTGTGGCGCGTGCTGCTGGAGCGCTATCTGCAGGCGCAGATGCTGCTGCTGCACAAGGCATCTTCCGCTGGCAAGTGGGGCACGCCGCTCATGTCGGTTCCCGAGCCGGCTTCGCCCGCCCTTCGATCCAGGCTTGCAGCTGCGCTCTTGCTTCACTCCACGCCGCTGCCGTTTCCAGCAGAAGACAGATCTGGCGCCGAGCTGCCAGGACCCACGACTCCGGCGCGCATGACGCGGCACTGAGCCGCTGCCGGTGTTCCTGCTCCCACAGCGCCGGCCAGTCGACGGCGGGCCCCGGGGGCTGCGATGATCTAGGTTCCATGCCGCCAGCTTCGCGCGGGGCCGGGCCGGTGGATTTTCTTCCCGGCGAATAGCCGCCCCGCCAGCCCGCCGCCCACAGTGGCGGCCCATGACGACGCCGGCGCTGGACCCCATCGAGGTCTTCTTCCCCGGCCGGCACCAGCCGGCCCAGGGCGAGCCGGTCACCTTCACGGAAGCGGACCTGCGCCGCGCCGCCGAGGTGTACGACCCCGCGCTGCACCGCGCGCCGCTGGTGGTGGGCCACCCGCAGACGGACGACCCGGCCTACGGCCACGTGGACCGCCTGGTCTACGACGAGCAGGCCGCCGGCGGCGCCGGCCGCCTGGTGGCGCGCCCGGCGGAGGTGGAGGACGCCTTCTGCGAGCTGGTGCGCTCCGGCCGGCTGCTGGCGGTGAGCGCCGCCTGGTACACGCCCACGAGTCCGGTCAACCCGGTGCCCGGCGCCTGGTACCTGCGCCACGTGGGCTTCCTGGGCGCGCAGCCGCCGGCGCTGAAGGGGCTGAAGCGTCCCACCGTCAAGTTCTCCGACGCCGAGGAAGGCGTGGTCGTCTTCGGCGACTGGGCCGACGAGCAGAACGCGGGCCTGTGGCAGCGCATGCGCGAGTGGCTCATCGGCAAGTTCGGCCTGGCCGAGGCCGACCAGGCCGTGCCCTCCTACCTGGTAGACACGCTCAAGCGGGAGGCCCTGCAGCCCGCCACCGAACCGGCGGCCAAGCCGGCATCCATCTACTCCGAACCGGGAGCCCCCGTGACGCAACAGACCACCGCCCCCAACCCCGCCGACGCCGCCCGCGCCGCCGAGCTGGACCGCCGCGAGGCCGAGATCAAGGCCCGGGAAGACGCCCTGGCACTGGGCAAGCGCCAGGCCGAGTACGGCGAGTTCGCCGACGGCCTGGTCAAGGCCGGCCGCCTGCTGCCCGCGCACCGCGCCGGCGTGGTGGCGGTGCTGGCCAGCCTGGTCAAGGAGCAGGTGGTGGAGTTCACCGAGGGCGACAAGCCCGTGCAGCGCCCGGCCGTGGAGGTGCTCAAGGAGTTCCTGGCCGCGCTGCCGGTGCAGGTGGACTTCAGCGAGCGCGCCCGCGACGACGCCCGCGCCGGCAAGCCCGCCGGCGAGGTGGACACCACCGACGGCCGCGCCATCGCCAAGGCGGCGCTGGCCTTCCAGGAAGCCGAGGCCAAGGCCGGCCGCCAGGTGAGCCTGGACGCGGCCGTGCAGCACATCGTCGACACCCACAAGGAGGCCTGAGCGCCATGAGCAGCAACAAGCAGCGGTTCGAGAGCTTCGTGGCCGAGGTGGCCGTGGCGGAGCACCTGATCGTGCGCCACGGCGCGGCCGACGGCACCTGCACCCTGGCCACCGCGGCCACCGACGCTCTGCTGGGCGCGGCCGACGGCCTGGCCAAGGCCATCGGCGAGATGGTGGACGTGCACGTGGGCGAGGTGGGCGAGGTGCGCCTGGGCGCGGGCGTGACGCGCGGCGCCGCGCTCACGGCCAACGGCTCCAGCAAGGCCATCGCCACCACCACGGTGGGGCACCGGATCATCGGCTTCGCGCTGATGTCGGGCAGCACCGACGACGTGATCCGCTACCGCGTGGCGCCCGGCGTGTACTGACGCCGCACCCGCCCCGCCAGCCAGCCCATCTAGACCCACCCCAGGACCACCGACATGGCCAAGACCCCGTTCGTCGTCGTGCCCGAGCTCACCGCCATCGCGGTGGCGTACCGGCAGGGCAACCTCATCGCCGACCAGGTGCTGCCCTACGTGCCCGTGAGCACGCAGGAGTTCAAGTACAAGAAGTACAACCTGGCCGACGAGTTCACGCTGCCCAGCACGCTGGTGGGCCGCAAGGGCCCGCCGCAGCAGGTGGAGTTCGGCGAGACCGAGGTCACCGACGCGGTGCAGGACCACGGCCTGGACGCGCCGGTGCCCAACGTGGACATCGAGGCCCACGAGCGTGCCCGCGCCGCCGGCCAGACCGGCGCCACCGACCCCATGATGCGCGCCACGCGCCAGGTGATGCAGCTGGTGCTGACCGCGCGCGAGAAGCGCGTGGCCGACCTGGTGTTCAACCTGAACAGCTACGGCACCAACAACAAGACCACGCTGGCCCCGGGCAGCCGCTTCAGCGACGACGCGGTCAAGCCGCACAACGTGATCACCGACGCGCTGGACGGCATGATCATGCGGCCCAACATCGCCGTGTTCGGCCGCGTGGCCTGGAGCAAGACCAGCCGCAACCCCAACCTGGTGAAGGTGGTGTACGGCCAGGGCACCGAGCAGGGCCAGGTGACGCGCCAGCAGTTCGCCGAGCTGTTCGAGCTGGACCAGGTGCTGGTGGGCGACGGCTGGATCAACACCGCCGCCAAGGGCCAGCCGCCGGCGGTGACGCGGCTGTGGGGCAAGGACTGCGCCTTCCTGTACCGCGACATGAACGCGGACAGCGAGTTCGGCATCACCTTCGGCTTCACGGCGCGCTTCGGCGACCGCCTGGGCGGCTACATCGAGGACCCGGACATGGGCATGCGCGGCGGCCGCCGCGCGCGCGCCGGCGAGAGCGTGAAGGAGCTCGTGACCGCGAACGACCTGGGCTACCTGTTCAAGGACGCGGTGGCCTGAGCCGGGTGCAGCCATGAACGCATCCGCCAAGACCACCGCCAGGCCGACGAAGGCCACCGCGGCGCCCGTGTCTTCACAGGCGCCGGCCGAGCCGCCGAAGGCGGACCTGCCGCGCGAGGAGCTGCCGCCGCCAGACGCCGGCACGCCGCCGAAGGCCGACCTGCCGGGCTACGAGCTGCCTCCGCCCGACGCAGGCACGCCGCCGAAGGCCGACCTGCCGGGCTACGAGCTGCCACCGCCGGACGCCGGCGCGCCGCCGAAGGCCGACGTGCCGGGCACCGAGCTGCCGCCGCCGGACGCGCCGCCGGCGGCCAGCCCGCCCAAGGCCGACCCGCCGCGCACGCCGGCGCCCGGGGACGAGCTCGAGTTCGAGGTCACCAGCCCCATCGCCTGGGGCGGTGAGCGGCACGGCATCGGTGCCCGGGTGCGCATGCCGCGCTGGGTGGGCGCCGAGGTGTCGCACTCCGTCAAGGCGGTGGGGGGCTGAAGCATGCAAGGGGCCGCCCTCGCGGCCCGACGAGTTGCCGGCGTCTCCCCGGCGAAGAGGGTGCAGGCGGCGCCCGCAGCCGGTGGAAGCCCGGCGAACAGATACCCCCATCGAGCGGGGCAGCGAGGCCGGCGGGTTGCTGATCATCCCGCCCGCGGAGCCCATTCAATCAGCTCAACGCCCAACCTCTGCAGGGGCTGGATAAGCGGGATGGTGTTGGTGGAAGCCCCTGCAACCGATGACCGGACCGACGCAGCGAGGAGCACGCCATGCCCATCCAGACCGGCGCCAAGGGCGCGACCATCCAGGGGGTGGCGTATCCGCCGTACTTCTACATCGACTGGCTGGCGCCTGATCAGGAGGCGCTGGCGGTGCAGGGGGGCGACACCGTCTATGTTCCCTCCCGCAGCCTCACGCCGAACGAGGTTGCTGCACTGAAGGCCCAGCTGCAGGCGGCGCCCTTCAGCTCGGCCGGCACCTGGGCGGAGATGCGGGCGCGCGCGGCGGTGGACCGCGAGACCTGGCTGCTTACCGATACGGTAATGCGGCCGGAGTGGTGGCAGTACAACGCCGCTGCGGCGCGCTGGTATCCGATCGGCGGGCGGGCGAGGCTGGTCAACCGCGGCGGTTCGGTGGCGACTCCGCTGGCCACGCTGACGGGCGTGACGGCGGGCTTGTTCGCGTTGGACCCGATGGTGTTGCCTGCGGGCTTCCTGGCGGTTGGCGCTCAGGTTCGGGCTCACGGGCTCTTCCGCCGCAGTGGGGCCACGGGCACCGGCACCGTCCGTGCGCGGCTTGGCACGGGCGGCAACACCAGCGACGCGATCCTCGTTTCGCAGTCGATGGCGGCCACCGATGCGCTCACTTACCGCATGTACACCGAGGGGCGCGTGATCAACGCCAACACCTTGCTCAGCGCGGGCAGCAATGCGGTCAACGGCACGACCGCCGGGGGCGTGTTGGACGTGACTGGACAGGTCGACATCGAGCAGCCGATGAGCTTCACGTTGGGCATCGCCAGCGCCAACGCGGCCGACACGTTCGCGGTCCTGGCGATCGCAATCGACGTGGAGTTCTGAGCGTGGCCTTCGAGCACGTCTCGGCCGACGCCCGGCGTGCGGGGTTCTTCGCGCGGCGGGCGTCCTTCTTGGCCAACCCGTCGGGCTTCCCGCGGAGCGTGTTCGACTGGTCGGCCCGCATGTACCCGGGCGACGTCAAGTGGGTCAGCGTGTCGGCCAGCGCCGGCGGGGACGGCAGCCAGGGCAACCCCTGGCGCCGGCAGGACTGGGTGCAGGCCGAGAACCGGCGCACGGTGTTCGTCGGCCACTTCGCGAACTCGAACTGGTCGATCAACATCACCGCGGACAACCAGACGCTGGACTTCAGGTTGGCGAGCTGGGCGCTGGCGACGCCGGTGCCGGCGTCGGCCTGGGCGCCGACGGGGATCAACGGCGAATGGGCCTGCGTCGGCGGCGGCGTGCCCACGGCCGAGGTGCAGATGCAACTGGTCGTGAACCGGCGCACCTTCAAAGGCTTGAGCAGGACCATGAGCCGCGAGGTCGGCGCGCTCGAGATCGCGGCGGTGGACACGGCAGGCTCCCGGATTCAGGTGGCGTCGGCCTGGGCCCTTCAGACGGGCGAGTTGGTGGCCTACGTGGCTGCGGCGCCGGCATCCGGCCTGACGCCAGCGACGCGCTACTACGTGCGCAACCCCGAGAACCACAGCAGCAGCACCGGGCTGCAGTACTTGCAGCTCGCGGCTGCGCCTGGCGGGCCCGCAGTTGCGCTGAACGACACCTCCATCGTGGGCGGCTGGCTGTTCACGCTGCACACCCTGCGCCCGGAGCTGCGCATTCCGCAAGAGGGGCGCCTGGCAGTGGGCGAGTTCGCGTGGCAGCCGTGGGATCAGCGAATCGTGGCGCGGCCTGCGGCCGGGTTCGGGCCCGAGGACGAAATCCTGCTGCCCGCCAACAATGCCGCGGTACTGGCGATCCTGGGCCGAAGCAACGTGCATGTGCTCGGCGGGCACTTCTACGCATCGCATCGCGGCGTGCTGTTCGACAACGCGAGCAACGGCTGCGGCGCCTGGGGCGTGACGACGAGCGCCACCATGCGCGGCATCGTCTTCCAGACGCAGCCGGCGAACTGCGTCTCCTGGTTCTGCGAGGGCTACGACACGAAGTACGCCATCGCCAGCGAGGAGTTCGCGAACGGTGAGCCCAACACGCGCATCTGCGACTTTTACGCGCACGAGACCAGCAACTGGCTGCACTCGCACGGGGATCGGCAGGCGATCATGCTCAACCCGGCGTCGGACGGTTCGGTCATTGGCCCAGGCTTGATCGAGAACCACGGCGTGCCGTCGCTGCAGGGCATTCCGTACCCGGCCAGCCAGATCAACAGCCGCACGACCTGGGGCGCCGTGACGAACGACAGCTCGTCACAGCTGCGCGTGCGCGACATCTACTTCTACCGCGCATACGGCGATCTGCTAAAGATCAACAGCGGCTCGCTTGGCGGGCCGATCGACGACGTGATCTGCGAAGACTGCGTCTTCGACTACCGCGACCGCGATCCTGTGGGCATGGGCACGGCGCAGATGAGCGTGTGGGCGCAGGCGATCGGGTTTCCGCTGACGAACGTCCAGCTGCGCAACAACCTCATCCTGCTGGACGACATAGGCCAGTACCAGACCGGTTTCTCTGCCGGCAATACCGACCGCATCGCGGCGGGCGTGGTGTCGGCGCGGCAGTCCTCTGGCGAGACATTGAACCTGGTGGCGACCGGCAACGTCGTCTATGGCGGCTACGGCGCGGACTCCACGCTGTACCTGACCCGCAACAACAACGGCCCGGCTCTCGGCACCACGCCTGCCGTGACTGCAGACAACAACCTGTACTGCAGCCCTCGCGTGGAGAACCTGCACCTCGCGCTCTCCACGGCCGCCGGCGATTCCTGGGACAGCGCGGTCAACCTGGTCGGCCGCACGCCCATGCCTGCGGCGGGTGTCACGCCCACCTGGACCTGCGCCGGCGCCACGAACGACGCGAACAGCCAGGTGCTCACCGAAAAGCAGATGGCCGCATGGGCGGTGGCGAACTACGCCGCTGACGGGCGCCGCCTGGCACGCTTCGCCCAACTTCCATTCGTGCGGTAGGCAGCGCCATGCCCTACGCCACCCTCACCGACCTGGTCACGCGCTTCGGCGAGACCGAGCTCGCCCAGCTCACCGACCGCAGCCACACCGGCGCGGCGATCGACGCCGAGGTCGTGCAGCGCGCGCTGATGGACGCCGACGCCGAGATCGACGCCCGCCTGCAGGCCCGCTACCGGCTGCCGCTGGCCAGCGTGCCGCGGCTGCTGACCAACATCGCGTGCGACATCGCGCGGTACCGGCTGTCCGACGACCGCGCCACCGACCAGGTCACGCGGCGCTTCGAGGACGCCGTGAAGCTGCTGGACAAGATCGGCCGCGGCGAGATCCACCTCGGCCTGGATGCCGCCGACGCGCCCACGCGCGAGTCCGGTGCGCCCAAGGCCGTGAACTCCGGCCGCGTGTTCAGCCGCGACAAGCTGGCCGACTACGGCCACTGACCAGGTGCCGCCGCCGTGAGCATCCTGCAGGTCGAAGACGCCATCATCGCTGCAGCCAGGGCCGTGCTGGGCACGCACGTGCGCGACGTGGAAAGCCTGCCCGGCGAGTGGGACGACGAGATGCTCAAGCGGCTGCTGCGGGCCGTGCCGGGCTGCTTCGTGGCCTTCGCCGGCGGGCCGCGCAACGTGGCGGCCGGCGGCGTAACGGCCGCCATCGACGGCCGCTGGGTGGTCTACACCGTCACCGGCCACGCCAGCGGCGAGGCCGCGCGCCGCCGCGGCGACAGCCGCCAGGTCGGCGCCTACGAGCTGCTGGGCCTTCTGGCGCCACACCTGCACGGCCTGGTGGTGGCGGGCGTGGGCACGCTGCAGCTGGTGGACCTGCAGAACGTCTACTCCGGCACCGTGGACCGCCAGGGCCTGGCCGTCTACGCGCTGACGTTCGGCATCCCGATGACGCTGGACCTGCCGGTGGACGGCACGCTGACCCCGTTCGAGACCTTCGCCGCGGCGTGGGACACCCCGCCGCACACGCCCCAGCGGCACGCCGACTGGCTGGACGGCGACGACAGCGGCGGGGCGCCGGACGCCCGCGACCAGGTCGCGCTGCCGCAGAGCTGAAAACCAACCCCCACCAGACAGAGGCGCACATGACGACGACGGTGATGATTGCCACGCAGGGCAACAAGGAGGAAGTGAGCATCGAGACGCCCAACGGCCGCGCGGTGCTGCCGCCCGGCCGCTGGGTCACCTTGAACATCCACGGCGAGCAGACGCTGACGATCAAGGAGACCGGCGACTTCGTGACCCCGGCTCCCGGCATGCGGTACGAAGACAAGCCGGCCGCGAGAGCCGTGACCGACTGCTGACCGCTTCGTTCCCCCGCCACCTTCCAAGCCGCCATGAAGATCTTTGAACAGCCCGCCATCAGCGGCTACCGCCAGCTCAGCAGCACCGAGGCCGAGCTGATCAACGACATCAAGGCGCACGGCGCCGTCACCGCCACGCTGCTGGCCCGCGTGCAGGCGCACCTGGACGCGCAGCGCGCCGCGGCCGAGCTGGACGCGAAGGACGGCACCGAGCACGAGGCCAGGCGGCTGCAGGCCGCCGAGGCGCCGCGCTGGATGGCGATGGCCCGCAGCGACCTGCAGTGCGGCCTGATGAAGCTGGTGCGCGCGGTGGCCCAGCCCGGGGGCTTCTGAGCATGTCCACGCCCACCCCGCGCCTGACGGTGCTGCGCCCCGCCAAGGGCCTGCGCGTGCTGAACCCGCGCGCGCGCCAGCCGCTGCCCATCACCGGCGGCACGGTCAACCTGGACGACGTGCGCGACCCGCACCTGGGGTACTGGCTGCGCCGCATCGCCGCCGGCGACGTGAGCTCCACGCCGCTGCAGAAGAAGTTCATCACCGAAGGCGGGCCGCAGCCGATCCCGCCGCTGCCTTGACTCAGGAGCCACCATGAGCCTGTCCTTCAACCTGATCCCGCTGAACATCCGCACGCCCGGGCAGTACATCGAGTTCGACAACTCGCGCGCGGTGCAGGGGCTGCCTGCCGTGGCGCACCGCATCCTTGTCATCGGCCAGCGCCGCACCACGGGCACGGTGGCCGCGGGCGTGCCGGTGCGCGTGCTCTCCGCCGCGCAGGCCGAGGACTTCTTCGGCCGCGGCAGCATGCTGTGGGCCATGCTGGTGGCGCTCAAGGACGCCAACACCTACACCGAGTGCTGGGCCGTGGCGCTGGACGACAACGGCGCCGGCGTGGCCGCCGCGGGCACCGTCACGCTGGGCGGCGCGCCCACAGAGAACGGCACGCTGCACCTGTACATCGGCGGCGCGCCGGTGCGCATCGCGGTGGACAGCGGCGCCACCGCCACGGCGCTGGGCACCGCGCTGGCCGCGGCCGTGAACGCCGACACCGGGCTGCCTGTCACCGCCTCGGCCACCGACGGCGTGGTGACGCTGACCGCGCGCCACAAGGGCCTGGTGGGCAACGGCATCGACGTGCGCACGAACTACTACCAGGGCGAGCGCACGCCCAAGGGCCTGACGGTGGCCGTGGTGCAGCCCACCGGCGGCACGCTCAACCCGGACATCCAGGCCGCCATCACCGCCGTCGGCGACGAGCAGTACCACACCGTGATCTCGCCCTACACGGACGCGAGCAACCTCAACGCGCTGGAGGCCATGCTGGCCAACCGCTGGGGCCCCATGCTGCAGACCGAGGGGCACGCCTACACGGCGGCCAGCGGCACGCACGCGAGCCTGATCACGCTGGGCAACAGCCGCAACAGCCCGCACGTGACCATCATGGGCGCGGGCAAGAGCCCGACGCCGGCCTATGTGTGGGCGGCCGTGGCCGGCGCGGTGGACGCCTTCGAGCCCGACCCCGCGCGGCCGCGGCAGACGCTGCCCCTGCCGGGCATCCTGCCGCCCGCGATCGCGGACCGGCACACGCGCGACGAGCGCAACCTGCTGCTGCAGGACGGGGTGAGCACGACCGTCGTCGACGCCGGCGGGCGCGTGCTGATCGAGCGGCTGATCACCACATACCAGGTCAACGCCTTCAACGTGGCGGACATCAGCTACCTGGACGTGGAGACCATGCGCACGCTGGCCTACCTGCGCCTGACGGTGCGCGCGCGCATCTCGCAGCGCTACCCGCGCCACAAGCTGGCCGACAACGGCACGCGCTTCGCGCCGGGCCAGGCGGTGGTGACGCCGGCCGACATCCGCAGCGAGCTGATCGTGCTTTTCCGCCAATGGGAGGAAGCCGGCCTGGCCGAGGGCATGGAGCAGTTCAAGCGCGACCTGATCGTGCAGCGCAGCTCCACCGACCCCAACCGGGTGGACGCGATCATCCCGCCGGACGTGATCAACCAGTTCCGCGTGTTCGCGGCGCAGGTGCAGTTCCGCCTGTAGCGCGTTTCGCCGCAGCGAAAGGACACCTATGGGCGTGCACGTCACGATCCGCAACGACGAGCCCGAGGACAGCCAGGCCGTGCTGTCGGTGACGGTGGTCACCGTGGGCGACCTGGACGCCAGGGAGGCCAAGCATCTGGTCCAGCCGCAGCAGAGCGTGTCCGTCGAAGTGGACGACGGGCAGTTCCTGATGGTGGACGACACCACGAAGGACTGACGACATGAGCATGACGCACGGCATCGCCTACATCAAGGTCACCGGCTTCGGGCTGCTGCGCACGCTGCCCGGCGCCAAGCTCAAGCTGGGCGGCACCAAGCGCGATCCGGTGGTGGGCGCCAGCAGCGTGCACGGCTTCGCCGAGAGCATCGAGCCCGCGCTGCTGGAGTGCGAGATCAGCCTGGTGCCCGGCTTCAGCCTGGCGGCACTGCAGGCCGTGCGCGACGCGACCATCACCTACGAGGCCGACACCGGCCAGCGCTACGTGATTCGCGACGCTTTCTGCACCGAGACGATGGAGGTCAACGCCGGCGAGGGCGGCAAGGTGCCCTGCAAGTTCAGCGGGCAGCCGGCCGAAGAGGAGATCGTGTCGTGACCTCGCCCGTGGTGTACCCGCTGAAGCACCCGCTGGAGGTGCGCGACGCCAAGGGCAACCTCACCGAGACCATCGCCGAGCTGCGGCTGCGCCGCCTGAAGGGCCGCGACATGCGCGTGCTGGACAAGGCCGCCGGCGGCGGGAGCATGACGCTGGCGCTGCTGTCGGCCAGCGCTGAGCTGCCGCCCAGCACGGTGGACCAGCTGGACGCCGAGGACGTGACCGCGGCCGGGGAGATCGTGGCGGGTTTTCTCGGGGGCTCCCTGCCGACTGGCGCGCGGTAGCGGCGGAGACCGCGGCGGTGCTGCACCAGCCGCTGGACCTGCTGCTGGAGATGGACTACGCCGAACTGTGCGCCTGGCACGCGCAGGCAGCCCGCATCGAGAAGATCCGCAGCGGTGAACGATGAGCAACCTGCGCCTGCAATTCGTCCTTGAGGCCGTCGACCGTGCCACCGCCACGGTCAAGGGCGTCACCGCGCGGCTGGGCGCGCTGCCCGCCGGCATGCGCCGCGTGTCGGCCCAGTTCGCGGCGCTGAAGCGCAACGAGAAGCTGCTCGCCGCCGGCGAGAACCTGCGCGCGGCGGGCGCGCGCGTGGCCGGCTTCGCGCGGGCCGCCACGGTGGCGCTGGCGGCCGTGGGCGCGGTGGCCGGGCTGGCCGCCGGCGGCATCAACCGCGTGGCCGACCGCGTGTCGGCGGTGGCCGACGGCGCCATCCGGCTGGGCATGACGACCGAGGCGCTGTCGCGCCTGCACTTCGCCGCCGAGCAGAGCGGCGCCAGCGCCCAGGCGATGGAGCAGGGCCTGGAGATGCTGGCCAGCAAGCTGGTGGAGGCGCAGAAGGGCAGCCAGGAAGCGGCCTTCTGGCTGGACGCCGTGGGCATCAGCCTGGCCGACGTCAAGAAGGGCATGACGGCCGACCAGGCCTTCCGGCGCATCGCGCAACGCTTCCAGGAAGTGGGCGACGCTGGCGGCAACGCCGAGCGCAAGATCGCCGTGATGCGCGCGCTGATGGGCCGCGGCGGCGCTGATCTCATCCAGCTGGCCAACGGCGGCGCCACCGCGATCGCCGAGCTCGAGAAGCGCTCCGACGAGCTCGGCCGCACCATCGACGGCAACACCGCCGCGGCCATGAATGCCTACGGCGACCAGACCAACGAGCTCAACAGCGCCGTGCAGGGCCTGACGACGCGGCTGGCCATGCGGCTGATGCCGGCGATGTCGCAGGTGATCGACCGTCTGACGAACATGGCCGTGGCCGGGCGCAAAGACTGGGTGGACCAGCTCGGCGACAGCCTGGCGCGCCTGCTCGTGCATCTGCCGGCCATCATCGGCGCCCTGGCCACGCTGCTGGGCCTGCTGGCGCAGCTGGTGGGTGGCATCGCCGCGGTGGTCGACGCGACGGTGGGGTGGGAGGTGGTGTTCGGCGCCGTGGCAGCCGTCATCGCCGGCAAGGCCGTGCTGGCCGTGCTGGCCTTGACGAAGGCTCTGTGGGGTTTCGGGGCGGCCTTGGCGGCGGCCGCCGCGCCGTTCCTGCCGCTGATCGCCGCGGCCTCTGCGCTGGCCGCGGTGGGCGTGCTGATCTACAAGAACTGGGAGCCCATCGTGGGCTTCTTCTCCCGCCTGGCCAGCGGCATCCGCAACGCCGGGCGCGACATGCGCGCCTTCAGCGACAAGTGGGAAGGCGGCACGACGAGCGTGTTCACCGAAGGCGGCGGCGCGCCCGGTGCGGCCGGCACGAGCGCGGTGCGCCAGTCCACCGCGCAGGTGGGCGGCACGCTGCGCATCGAGGTCGACGGCGAGGGCCGCCCGCGCGTGCGCGAGGTGCGCCGCGACCCGGGCACGCAGCTGGACTTCGACGTGTACGCCGGCCCCACGATGGTGGCTCCGTGAGGCGGCGGCGATGAGCTGGCGCGACGGTCTTTCCAGGGCGGCCTTCCGCGGCGTGGAGTTCCACGTGGCGGCACACGAGGCCGGCATGGGCCGGCGCGTGCAGCTGCACGAATATCCGCTGCGCGACAAGCCCTACGCCGAGGACCTGGGCCGCCGCGCGCGCACGCTGTCCGTCGAGGCCTACGTGCTGGGCGACGACTACATGGCGCGGCGCGACGCGCTGGTGCGCGCCATCGAGCAGCCCGGTCCGGGCACGCTGCAGCATCCCTACCTGGGCGAGATGCGCGGCAGCGTGGTGGGCTTCACGCTCACCGAGAGCTCGCGCGAGGGCGGCGTGGCGCGCTTCGTGCTGCAGTTCGTGGAGAGCGGCGACGCGGAGTTTCCGCGGGCGGCCGTCAACACCGGCGCGGCGGTGGCCGCCGCGGGCGAGGCGGCACAGCAGGCGGTGCAGCAGAGCTTCGAGCGGCGCCACCGCGTGGCCGGGCGGCCGCAGTTCGTGGTGGAGGCCTCGGCCACCATCTTCTCCGGCGCGCTGGAACGCGTGCGCCAGACGCTGGGCCTGGTGCGCGGGCCCGCCGCGCGCGTGGCGGCGCTGAACCGCCACCTGCAGGACGCCGAGCGCGACCTGACCAGCCTGCTGTACGAGCCGGCCGCCGCGGGCCACGCGCTGGCCGGCGCGCTGCGGCTGCTGGTCCGCACGGTGGCGGTGGGTCCGCGCGACGCGCTGGCCGCGGCGCGGGGCTTCTACAGCTTCGGCACGCTGCTGCCGCCGGTGCAGGCCACCACGGGCAGCCGCCGCGCACAGGCGGTGAACCAGCAGGAGCTGGTGGGGCTGGTGCGCGTGGTGGCCGCCGCCGAGGCCGCACGCGCCGCGGCCGACGCGCAGTTCGAGAGCTACCAGGAAGCCGTGGGCGTGCGCGACGAGATCGTCGACACGCTGGACGACGTGATGCTGGGCGACATCGAGGACGGCACCTACGACGCGCTGCGCGCGCTGCGCTCGGCCACGGTGCGCGACATCACCACCCGCGGCGCGGACCTGGCGCGGCTGATCAGCTGGGCGCCGCCGAGCACGATGCCGGTGCTGGCGGTGGCGCACGAGCTGTATGCCGACGCCACCCGCGCGGCCGAGCTGGTGCAGCGCAACCGGCTGCGCCACCCGCTGTTCGTGCCCGGCGCCTGGCCGCTGGAGGTGCTGAGCGATGCCCGCTGAGCTGACGCTCAACACCGGCGGGGCGGCCTACGCGGGCTGGAAGAGCGTGTCCGTGCGCCGCAGTATGGAGCACTGCGCCGGCGCCTTCGAGCTGAAGGTGTCCGACCTGTGGCCGGGCAACGACGTGCGCCGGCGCATCCAGCCCGGCGAGCGCTGCGAGGTGCTGATCGACCGCGAGCGCGTGATCACAGGGCACGTGGACGTGCTGCAGATGCAGATCGACGGCGACACGCGCGAGGTGTCGGTGACCGGCCGCGACCTGACGGCCGACCTGGTGGACTGCAGCGCGGTGCGCGCGCCCGGCCAGTGGCGCGGGCAGAAGGTGGAGCGCATCGCGCAGGACCTGGCCGCGCCGTTCGGGGTGCCGGTGCACGTGGAGGTGGACACCGGCCGCCCGCTGGCCAGCTTCGCGCTGCAGGAGGGCGAGACGGTGCACGAGGCCATCGAGCGCGCGGCGCGCATGCGTGCGCTGCTGCTCATGGCCGGCGGCGACGGCGCGCTGCTCATCACGCGCGCCGGGCTGCGCCGCGCGCCCACGCCGCTGGTGCTGGGGCAGAACATGCTGGCCGCGCGCGCGCGGCTGGACATGCGCGACCGCTTCAGCCAGTACACGCTCAAGGGCCAGGCGCCCGGCAGCGACTTCTTCAGCGGCCGCGCCGCGGCGCAGATCGTGGCCCGGGCCGTGGACCCCAACGTGCGCCGCCACCGCCCGATGGTGGTGACGGACCAGAGCCCCGACGCCGCGGGCTCGCTGCGCGACCGCGCGCTGTGGGAGGCCAACGTGCGCGCGGCGCGCTCAACCCAGGTGGAGATTCAGGTGCAGGGCTGGCGGCACGCCGGCGGCCTGTGGCAGCCCAACACCGTGGTGCGCACGGTGGCGCCCGAGCTGCAGCTGGACCAGGACCTGCTGCTGCACGCCGTGGAATACCAGCTGGACGAGCGCGGCCAGGCCTGCCTGCTGTCGCTGACGCGGCCGGACGCCTATACCGTGCTGCCGCTGCGCGACGCGCCGGCCGAGCCGCGGCGGCTGGAATGGGCCATGCCCAGGCAGGCGGGCCAATGAGCGGCATCTCGCGCCTGCTTCGCCCGCTGCAGCAGCGCCTGCAGCTGATGGTGGGCCGCTGCCTGGTGCTGCTGGTGGACGACGACACGCGGCTGCAGTCCCTGCAGGTGGCGCTGCTGGCCGAGGAGGTGCGCGGCGACGTGGAGCGCTTCCAGCAGTACGGCTTCACCAGCCACCCGCACCCGGACGCGGAGGCGATCGCGGTGGCCGTTGGCGGCAACCGCGACCATTGCGTGGTGCTGTCGGTGGACGACCGGCGCTACCGGCTCAAGGGCCTGGCGCAGGGCGAGGTGGCGCTGTACACCGACGAGGGCGACCGCGTGGTGCTGCGCCGCGGCGGCATCGTGGAGGTGCACGCCGGCGCCGAGCTGCGCGTGACCGCGCCGCTGTGCACGATGAGCGGCGACCTGCAGGTGCAAGGCAGCATCGACAGCGGGGCCACGATCACCGCCGCGGAGGACGTGCGCGACCAGGGCGGCGCCAAGACGATGGCGGGCATGCGCTCGGTCTACAACGGCCACACGCACGGCGCCAGCCCGACGCCCAGCGCCAGCATGTGAGGCGGCCGTGAACGACATCGCAACCGTCTGGCGCGGCATGCACGGCACCTGGCAGGTGGCCGGCCCCGCGCTGCTGGCCGACGACGGGCTGTACACGGCCGTGGTGCTGAGCCTGTTCACCGACGGGCTGGCCGACGAGGCCGACGAGGTGCCCGGCCGCGAGCGCGCGCCCGGCGGGCGCCGCGGCTGGTGGGGCGACGCCTTCGCGGACGTGCCGGGCGACCGCATCGGCTCGCGGCTGTGGCTGCTGGCGCGCCAGAAGATGACGCCGCAGGTGCTGCGCCTGGCCGAGCAGTACGCGCGCGAGGCGCTGCAGTGGCTGCTGGACGACGGCATCGCGCGGGCGGTGGACGTGCAGGCCGAGGTGGTGGGCGGCAGCAACGTGCCCGGCATCGTGGGCCTGCAGGTGACCGTGGTGCGCAGCGCCGAGCCGGTGGCGCGATACCGCTTCGAAGCTTTCTGGAAGGGGGCGTGAGGTGCCGTTCCAACGACCCGAGCTGACCGAGCTCATCGAGCGTGCGGCCGCGGACATCGAGGCCGGGCTGCCCGGCACCGACGCGCGGCTGCGGCGCAGCAACCTGGCGGTGCTGGGCCGCATGCACGCCGCCGGCGTGCACGGCCTGTACGGCTACCTGGCGTGGCTGGCCGAGCAGCTGATGCCCGACACGGCCGAGACGGTGTTCCTGGACCGCTACGCGGGCATCTGGGGCGTGCTGCGGCTGCCGGCGGCCTATGCGGTGGGGCCGGTGGCGGTGACGGGCACCACGGGCGCCACGGTGCCCGCAGGCACGACGCTGCAGCGCAGCGACGGCGCGCAATTCGTGGCCACGGCGGATGCCACGCTGGTCAGCGGCGCGGCCGAGGTGCCGGTGGCCGCCGTGGAGGCCGGCGCGGCCGGCAACGCGCTGAGCGGCACGCAGATGAGCTTCGTGACGCCGGTGCCGGGCGTGTCCACGGCCGCGCTGGTGGCCGCACCCGGGCTGACACAGGGCGCGGACGCGGAGTCGGACGCGGCGCTGCGCGTGCGGCTGCTCGCGCGCATCCAGCAGCCGCCGATGGGCGGCTCGGCCTCGGACTACGTGGCCTGGGCGCTGCAGGTGCCTGGCGTGACGCGCGCCTGGGTGTACCCGCTGGAGAACGGCGTGGGCACGGTGGTGGTGCGCTTCGTGCGCGACAACGACCTGGACTTCATCCCCGACAGCGGCGCCGTGACGGCGGTGCAGGACTACATCGACGAGCGGCGCCCCGTCACCGCGCAGGTCACCGTGGAGGCGCCGGTGGCGGTGCCGATGGCGCTGACCATTGCGCTGACGCCCGACACCACGGCCGTGCGCAACGCGGTGACGGCCGAGCTGCAGGACCTGCTGCGCCGCGACGCGAAGCCGGGCGGCACGATCCTGATCAGCCGCATCCGCGAGGCCATCAGCGTGAGCGCCGGCGAGACGAACCACGTGCTGAGCGCGCCCACGGGCGACGTGCTGCACGACCCCGGCGAGATGCCCACGCTGGGCACCATCACCTGGGCATGAGATCGAGATGACGCAGATCCGCCGGCTCACGGAAGGCGACGGCATCGCGCTGCTGGAGAGCGTCGTCCAGCAGCGGCTGACGGTGCACGTGCGCCGCGACGTCGTGGCCTTCCTGGCAGACCTGGGCGACGGCAGCCGCGTGGACCGCGGCGCTGGCGTGGTGGCCTTCAACTCGGGCTTGACCTATCCCGCGGGGAGCGTGGGGGCCGCGATCAAGGACATCCTCAGCGGGATCGGCGAGGGTGGAGCCTGGGGCGATGTCGACGCCCTGCTGGCCGCGCTGAACGAGCGGATCGGGCCCTCTCAGCTGACGCTGGACCTGCTGGACAAGATCAACCGCATCGGCGACGGCACCGAGGAGATCGAGGACCTGATCGACGACGCCGTGGCTGTGGAGCGCAACGCGCGCATCGCTGCGATCGCGGCCGAGGCGCAGGCGCGAGCGGAAGGCTTCGCGGCCGAGGCCGCCGCGCGAACCGACGCCATCGAGCTGGAGGCGCTGAACCGCATCGCGCAGATCGAGGACGAGACGGCGCTGCGCACCATCGCCATCAACGCCGAGGCGGCCGCTCGCGCCCAGGCGCTGCTTGACGAAGCGGCGGCCCGCAACCTGGCGCTGGCCAACGAAGGGATCGCGCGAGCCGCGGCGATCGCGAGCGAGGCCAACACCCGCGCCGACGCGGACCTGGTGCTGGCCTACGAGCGCCAGTCGCTGACGGCGGCCGTGGCCGGCGCCGCCGGGGCCGGCTACGCGGTGTTCCACCAGGCGCCGCCCTTCCCGGCGGGCACGCGCATCGGCGACGTGGCCGCCTGGAAGAACGCCGCCGGCGTGGAGACCTTCCAGCGCTGGAACGGCAGCACGTGGGTGGACTCGCTGGCCAACAAGCGCGCGGCCATCTTCCGCGGCACCTACGCGAACAACGGCGCGCTGCCGGGCACGGGCAACGTGATCGGGGACACCGCGCGCCGGCAGAGCGACAACACCGTCATGGTGTGGAATGGCTCGGGATGGACGGCGGTGTCCTCGGCCCTGGCCGTGGCCTGGGCCTTCATCGACCGAGAGGCCGAGGCGCGCGTGGCGGCCGACGCGAGCGAGGCGACCACGCGCGCGGCCCTGGCCACGCAGATGCGCGGCGGCTATACCGGCAACAGCCTGGCGGCGCTGACCGAGGGCCTGCTGTACGACGAGCGCCAGGCGCGCAGCACGGCCGACGCCACCGAAGTGACCGCGCGCCAGGCGCTGAGCACCAAGGTCACGGGCGCAGCGGACCCGGCGTCGCTGACGCTGGGCACGCTCACCGCCGGCCTGCTGTACGACGAGCGCCAGGCGCGCAGCACCGCCGACGCGACGGAGGTGACGGCCCGGCAGTCGCTGAGCACGAAGATCACGGGGGTCGTCGACCCTTCCTCGCTGACGCTGGCCACGCTGACTTCGGGCCTGATCTACGACGAGCGCCAAGCGCGCAGCACCGCGGTGGCCAGCGAGGCCTCTGCGCGCACCACGCTGGCCACGCAGATGCGAGGCGACTACACCGGCAGCAGCCTGGCCGCGCTGACCTCCGGGCTCCTGTTCGAGGAGCGCCAGGCACGCAGCTCAGCCGACGCGACCGAGGTGACGGCCAGGCAGTCGCTGAGCACGAAGATCACCGGCGCGGCGGACCCTTCCTCGCTGACGCTGGCCACGCTGACCTCGGGGCTGATCTACGACGAGCGGCAGGCGCGCAGCACCGCGGTGGCCAGCGAGGCGAGCTCGCGCGCGGCGCTGGCCACGCAGATGCGTGGCGCCTACACCGGCAGCAACCTGGCCGGTCTGACCGAAGGTCTGCTGTACGACGAGCGCCAGGCGCGCAGCACCGCCGACGCCAGCGAGGTGACCGCGCGTCAGGCGCTGAGCACGAAGGTCACCGGGGCCACGGACCCGGCGTCGCTGACGCTGGCCACGCTGAGCGCGGGCCTGCTGTTCGACGAGCGCCAGGCGCGAAGCACCGCCGACAGCACGGAAGTGACGCTGCGTCAGGCCCTGAGCACGAAGATCACCGGCTTGGCAGACCCCTCTTCGGCGACGCTGGCGAGCTTGACGTCGGGCCTGATCTTCGAGGAGCGCCAGGCGCGCAGCAGCGCGATCGCCTCGGAGGTGTCCGCGCGCACCGACCTGCAGGCGCGCTTCGAGAACCCGACGGTGGGCAACAACCCGACCTATGCCGCCGTGGTGACCGAAGCCAGCGCCCGCGCGGCCGCGGACGGCGCGCTGGCCGCGCAGTGGGTGCTCAAGGTGGCAGGCACGCGCAGCGACGGCAAGAAGGTCTTCGCCACGATCGGCCTGGCCGCGACGGCCGACAACCACGGCGGCGAGTCGCAGATCCTGCTGGCCGCGGACAAGCTGCTGTTCGTGCCCGAGGGCAACATCAATGCCACGCCGGCCAACATGCTGGAGGTGGGCTTGGTCAACGGCGTGACGACGCTGCGCGTGCCGGCCGCGCGCATCGGCGACGCCACCATCACCCCGGGCAAGATGAGCGTGCCCAACCTGTCGGCCATCACGGCCAACGTGGGCACGCTCACCGCCGGCGTGATCCGCAACGCCGCGGACAGCTATCGGCTGGACGTCACCGAAGGGCGCGAGATCGTGCGCAGCGGCGGCTTCATGAAGGTGACAGGGGCGCCGTTCGGGGCCAGCAGTCAGTTCATCGAGTGGTACGGGCCCAACCAAGCCAACCTGGCCAACTGCACCGAAGCGAACGCGCTGTACTACCTGAAGACCAACGGCGCGGCCTACTTCGGCGGCACGCTGTCGGCCGGCGTGCTGCAGAACGCGGCGCACACCACTTCCACCACCGTGCCTGCAGAGGTGGTGGTGGGGCCATTCCTGACGAACGGCGGGACGAAGTCGATCGTCCTGAGCTACAGCTACTTCTACCGCTACGCGTGCGCCGCGGGCACTGGCTCCATCAGCGGGGCCGCCGGCAGCGCGACCATCGTGCTGGAGCGCTCGATCGACGGTGGCGCCTGGGTGCAGATCGGCACGCTGACCGCGAACGAGACCGTGCGCACGGTGATCACCGACGACCCGGACACGGTGATCTACAGCCTGGCCGGCTCAACGACGGTCAGCGACAACAGCGCGGCCACGAGCAACATGCGGCTGCGCGCCAGGCTGACGGTGCGCAGCCTGCCCACCTTCGGCGGCAGCGGCAGCTTCTCCATCCTCGAGACGCAGGACGTCGGTGTGGCGAGCACCGAGCAGCCATGAATGGCCGACTTCGCCTACGTCTATGTCGCCACCGAGGAGGACCTGCTCCTCATGTGGGGCAGCTCGTTTCTGGTCTGGGACGGTCCCATGCGTGAAGAGATGCAGCGCCGGCTGGGCCTGGTGAACTACTCGATGGCCGAGTATCGCGACGCGCTGGCCGCGCTGCTCCCCGAGGGCGCGGCCTGGCCGCGCGACCCGGCGAGCCCGCTGATGCGGCTGCTGGCGGCGTTCGCGGCCGAGCTCGAGCGGCTGGACGGCCGCGCCGCGCAGCTGCTGGCCGAGACCGACCCGGCCAGCACCACCGAGCTGCTGGCCGACTGGGAGCGCGTGGTGGGCCTGCCCGACCCCTGCGTTACGCAGGCGCAGACGGTGGCAGAGCGGCGCGCGGCGCTTGAGGGCCGGCTCACCACCGTGGGCGGCCAGTCGCGCGCGTTCTTCCTGCAGCTGGCGGCGCGGCTGGGCTACGTGGTCACCATCGACGAGTTCACCTCCGAGGCCGAGGCCACAGCGGCAGGCATCGTGTTCACGGGCGACGAGTGGGCGCACATCTGGCGCGTGAACGTGCCCAACACCGTGGGGATCACGCCGTTCCGAGCCGGTGCAGGCAGCGCGGGCGAGCCGCTGCGCAGCTGGGGAAACGAGGTCATCGAGTGCCAGTTCAACCGCGTCAAGCCTGCGCATACGCAGGTGCTCTTCGCGTACCCGACCCCCTGACCCTGGGAGAACCACCACATGCATCGTATCGACGGCCCGGCGGCATTGCCGGGAGGATTCTTCACCGAAGGCGACCCGAACGTCGGCACGCCAGCGACCGTGGTCACCGCGGCCTTCCTGAACGCGTTGCAGGAGGAGGTCTGCGGCGTGGTGGAGGCGACCGGCGCCGCACTGGCCAAGCCCGACAACGCGCAGCTGCTGGCGGCCATCCGCTGGTTGATCGACCAGGCGGTGCCGGTGGGCACGGTGATGGCCGGCTACTTCGCGGCCGCGCCGGCGGGTTGGCTGCTGTGCAGCGGGCAGGTGGTCAGCCGCGCTGCATACCCGCGCCTGTGGACGCACGTCAATGGCGCGGGGCTCGCGGTCTCCGAGGCGGCATGGGCGGCCAGCGGGCACGGCCGCTTCTCCGTGGGTGACGGCAGCACCACCTTCAGACTGCCGGACCTGCGCAGTGAGTTCCTGCGCGGCTTCGACAACGGCCGCGGGCTGGTGCCCAGCAACACCCTGGGCGCCTGGCTGGCGGACGAGTTCAAGAGCCACACCCACCCGATGGGACCGGAGTTCGTGACCGAAGACGGCGGCTCCGGCGGGGTGGGCGGAACGACGAGCGGCAGCTCCGGCGTCGCCGGACCGACGGGCGCAGCGGGCGGCGCCGAGACGCGGCCGCGGGCTGTCGGAGTGGCCTTCTGCGTGCGGTTCTGAGGCGCGTGTGGCCACCAAGCGCGGCCAGCGCAGGCGGGCGTGTAGCGGCAAAGTCCGGCACCCCGACGCTACCGCTGCGGCCCGCACTGCGATCGCGCTGACATTGACCAACAGGAGGCGGGTTTTCGGGGCCTTCGAACGGCCCGTGAGCCCCTACCGATGCAGCTTCTGCGGCAGCTGGCACATCGGCCATGCACCCCGCGGCCCGTGGGGAAACCCGTAGCTCCGCTGTTACAAATCCGTCAGATGGTTTGTCCGGACAAACCAAGCGACGTGTCCGGACAAACCAAGCGACGCTTTACACTACGCCGGGCCGCTGCTCGCCGGGCTGGGTACCGCGGCCACCGTGCACGGCGCG
>ERZ761607.687-NODE-687-length-53289-cov-5.527088_pt1 | contig 53289 bp, 47 predicted proteins | sample MGYA00511164_ERZ761607 | MGnify/ENA primary metagenome ERZ761607 (study PRJEB28899, sample SAMN02445080) | bioreactor sludge metagenome | biome: EBPR sludge | place: Australia: Brisbane, Thorneside Wastewater Treatment Plant | collected 2011-06-22 ...
GGACTTCGGTCCAACTCCCCGTTTTGTATATGAACTGCGAAGTCTGAAGCGCGGACCTAAGGGCGAAATCTAGGCGTTCTCTCTATCGAGAACGCTGAGTCTAGCGAGATTCAAAACGGCAGATCGGGCTCCAAAGATACCTTTGGCACCGAGAAAATGGCATCAAACGCGTCATGAAGAGAGGTGACGATGTAGGCGCTTTGCGATCGCATCCTATCGAACCCCAAAACCGCGGCACCCTCCATCCTTAAATTTGTAATTGTCAGGTCACTGTCGAGCTGAGATTCCATGAGCGCCCGCTCGACGCTTCCCACCGGAGCATTTTCCAAGGACAACATTTCAGCCACGAAGCCCACTACCGAATCAGGCGCGGGAAAGTTCATCTCTGGAACGGATTTGTCGGTATGGGTCACTGCGAGTGACTTATATCCGACTCCCAGCGCTTTGCTCAGGAAATGCCCCGCCGGATATGCGGTGAGCTCACCCGAAAAAGATACCGGCGTTTTCTGGATATGATTGTTGTGAGCAACCAAGACGATGCGAGATTCTGGCGGCAAACGAGAACACAACTTAAGTAGGGTAGTGGCGGCATGAAAATCACGGACGGATGTATCTCCAGGAACAGCTTTCCCCTCGAACAGATCACTCATCGACTCCAGCATCTGCACGGTGCAGCTTGCCGACTCTAGGTGAACCAATGCATCTTCGTACTCCGTTAGGCTGGCGCTCTCCAAGTACAAGCTCTTGAGGCTCTGCATGCGCAAAAAAAGTCGAGTCAATCGCGACGAGAGTGCGTCACGATCCGATCGAGACATTGAGAGCCAAGCACCCGCTGCTTGGACGGCAGACTGCCCTTGAATCCTTTCCCCCATCCCTTCCGCCTCACTCAGCGTCGCCAGCACATCTGGATCGACCCCGCTCAGGTAGGTCCGAAGGAAAACAAGGTCATCCCAAATCGTAAGAGTATTTGGCAAATCCGGGCCAACAATCTGTACCGCGCGCGAGTTCGAAACGTTGAAGTATCGCAACCACCTTAGGAAGCGCCCGTAAAGTCCAATCGTGAGTGGACCCGCATAAGCCGATAAGTCGGACTCGCTTCCTTCGCCGTTGACCCAGGAACTAAGTTTGAGGGCTTCGCACCGACCGAGCTCTAAGGCAATGTGGGTAAAGCCACACCTCTCAATAAGGAAGCGCGAAATCCGAGCGCGTGCCATTCCGAACTCAGTGACGAAATGTGCCCCTTCTCCGACCCCAACAATTTTTGCCTCGGATACTAATTTACCGAGGACCTCGAGATCGTCGAAGCCGTCGTCTTCCGGATTCAAAGTTCTTACCTTGCTTGCAAAGCTTCGGATATTAGCAACTGGGGCTAAGGTGGATGTCATACGACCATGTTATCCTACAATTTTCTAGTCATGGAGCACGACAAGAGGCTATCGCGCCTCCCGCTCCCCTAAGCCTAAGCGGCTATGCGTTAGCAAACCCAATGAATCTAACGTTCGATATGTGTCATGAAGTCCGAGCGATCGCTTACGGCCCCACAAAAGCCAGCTTTCACGAACGGCCTAGGGGCGTCTTCGGTCTTAGGCGGCCCGTTTGCTAAGAGGAACCTGGATCTTGACCGTCTTTGACGGCAGGACCTCTTCAAGGGAGGCGTAAAGGCGTAGAACCTCATCCGAAGTTTTGGATAGCTTGGAGAGAATAAACATCCGGATGTCCTTTTCCGACGACCATCCCATGACAGTGGCCGACTCCTCGGCTTTTTCCCACTTCATGACGGCCACATGACTAACACCAAAGCGTTTGGCGAACTGCTGTAGGGTCAGCTCAAAGGCCTGGCGAATAAAGCGAATCTCGGCCCCCGTAAGGCGTCCTGCCTTGTGGGCAAGCTGCTGAAGTACCAGTCCCTGGAGGCGGGTGTAGTCGATCTCCGGGGTCCAGTGACCGCGCACCTTCACCATAGGTGTATTGAGTAGGTACACCGGGAATCCGAAGCCCGTATCTACGAAGACTTTTTGAATCTTGCGTTCCATATCGTTTTTCTACCTTTCGATCTCAATGGCCGTGATGATGAGCATTCCTGCGGGATCAAAACTTACGATCACGCGTAAATCGCGCTTATCGACGGTCTTGCCTCTGACGGCGTAGTTCCAGGTCTTATGGAACTCGTCGAAGCGGTCTTTTCGTTTCTCGTGATGGCCGTTCTTTAGCACGTACAGCAGCTCGGGCCGGGTGATCTTTCGCTCGTCTTGTCGGCCCAGGGCGTGGCGGGTATCGAGGTACCGCCCTAACTCCACATGAGTCGCGATCAGCTCCATCAGTTTTTCAACTTTCGGGGCCTTTTCACTCATATTCATAATTGTAACTTAGTTACAAAATATCTGCAACCCATATCTTCAAGGTCCACGTCGGATGGGTCGACGCCCATCGCGACACCGGCCAGCCTTGTGGTCGTAGCCTCGTTCCCATTCCGTACAGAAACCTGGGTTGCCTCAATCAATCTTCAGCATCTCAATCTGGGCATGGTGCATACGAGCTACCCATGCTCGGTCGAATTGACCAGCTGCGGCCCAAGCAGCAACGAGTGCCCAAAACATATAGTTCAGTTTCATAGATTCCTTCCTAAATCTGCGACCGAGAGTCCAGCTTTCGCAGTCGATCCAAGACGCAAGTCTTGGATATACCCATATGGGCGGCTATTCTTCTGACCGCCCATCCGTCCTCGCGTAGTTTTGCCAGCTCGCTAAGATCGATTTCGGGCCGAAACCACTGTGCCGTGAACTCTTTCACGATCACTGTTTGTTCGACCAAGTTACGTCCGCGCGCACCAATTAATTCCAGATTCTCCCCGCCTGGTGGTGGGTTCCTCCTAAAAAATTAAGAAGAACAGGCAGCTAGGACTCTTAGTCTGTAGTTTTGGAAGTTGCGGAAGCCGTAACTTCTTCTTTTTACGACCTTTGCAACGTTGTTCATGCCCTCGGTTCGCGCGTTTGTCAGCCCTGTTTTGAAGTACTCGAGGATCGGCTCGCGCCAGCGCAGGAGCGTTTCCCTGAGGCGTTTAATTTCGGGAAGGCCGGAGGCTTTAGCGGCCTCGAGCAGGCGCTCAAAACCGCGTGAGGCTCGATCAAAACCTTTCGTACGAAAGACCTCGTGGAGGCGTTCTTTGAACGCGTGAAGCTCTTGTAATTCCGGGTTTTGCCTCAGCCAGTTATCCAGGCGCGCGCGGTCGATGAACGAAAGCGCAAAAAAGTTTCGCATCATGAGGCGCTTCATCTCGTGAACTCTGCGATCGCCGAGAATTTCTTTTCGTCGGCGAAGCAGCGCGGGACTCAGCAATCGAAGCACGTGGAATTTGTCACTCACGATGCGGGCATTGGGAAAGAACTCGCGTACGAACTTGCGATAAGGGTCGCTCATGTCCATCACCACGATCTGGACGTTCTCGCGACCGGGGATGTGCGCAAGCTGCCGTCGTAAATCCTCCGTGGATCTGCCTTGCGCCATCTCGAAAAGATTCTTGGAATCAAAGTCCACGAGCATCGTTACGAGCGCGCCGCCACCGAGCCGCTTCACGCGACCAAACCCGTGTTCGTCGATGCCAAGCACGCGCGGCCAAGGCCGCTGGCGCTCGCGTGCACGCTTAGCAAGTCCCTCGTACAGGGAAGTGTAGATGAAGTCGTTTGAAACGCGGTAGATACGTTTCACACGCGCAAGATCGGTGAAGTTCTCGGCCGCCCAGCGCACCGATTCGCGAAAGCGCTGGGTGCTACGTCTGCCGGGCCAAACGCCGGTGATGCTTTCTGTGAACACGCGTTTACACGGCTTGCAAAAGAGCCGACGCTTGCGCACCGAAAGCGTGATGCCGATGGAACGCACGGGAGCGTCCTTAAGTCTTACGGTGCGGCTATCGTAGCCCGTGCTGCTGGGCTGCGCGCAATGTGGACATGCGTGCGGGGCGCGCGCAAGCCGTGACTCAAGCAAACGATGATAGCGTCCGGTCCGCACGACTTTCTCAACGTCGATCTCGGGCAGGCTCAAAAAATCGGGTAAAATCTTCTTGGGCACGGGGCCGCCTTTCTCTGCAAGTGTTTGATTTCGCAAAACCAATTCTTACAGAAAAAGATCCCGCGCCCTATTCACCCACTACGTTCCGGGGAGAAAGGGAGGCCGGCGGTCGGCACTCCGCCTCGAGGCCAATCCCGACGAAAGCTTCAAGCGCCGAGTAGAGCATCGATGCCGAGCTCACCACGCACCCGAAGGGCCTTTTCGGGGCCCCGCGCCTTAAGCCCGAGCGGCGGCGATCCACTCGAGAAAACTTTATACGTCTTCATGATCGTCGTCATGTTGGGGGCTGGTGCCGCGGACTATTTTGGGCGGCATGAAAGCACCCTTCCTTTTGGCCCTCGCTCTTTCCGTTAACCTCGCGCAAGCTCGACCTGTCGCGCTCGCCGGCAATCTCGGTGATTCCGTCGAAGTCCAGATTGATCAGGCGTACATTCCGGCGCACGGTTTCGACGATAACGACAACGTTCAGCTTGTCGTCGAGGGACGTTTGCCGAACGCTTGCTACACCGCGACCGAGGCGACGGCTCGTCGTGCGAGCGGAAGCTCGGTCTTTCGGCTCCTGCAGAGCGCCCATCGCAACCAAAGTGGGGTCTGCGCGCCCGGAGCCAATCTGCCGCCGGATCTTCGTCATCCCGTGCCCTTCACGAGCGAAATCAGTCTCGGGCGTCTCGAGGCCGGTAGCTACCGCTTAGCGTTCGGGCGCAATCGCGAACGCGTCTTTCAAGTGGGGATCGCTCAGACCGGGTCGGTCGATGACTTGCGCTACGCGACGATTACGAACGCCTTTGCCGAAGACTCGGTGGCGGCGGCTTCGCCGAACTTCGAGGTCCGAATCACGGGAATGCTCAACTCCTCTTGCGCGGTTCTTGCCGAGCCGAAGCTTTTGTTTGAGGGCGACGTCGTCGTGATCTTGCTCGGAACCGAACAAGACGGAGATTACTGTCTTCCGGTGAGCCACCCGTTCTACGAAGTTCTTAAGGTTCCCACACCCCCGGCGGGGCGCTACTTGCTTCACGTGCGGAGTCTGGGCGGCCAAGCCAAGAACAAACTCTTCAGCGTCGTCCGCGGGAACCGACCGCGCTAGGGCATCTTCATTCGGCCGCTTCGATCCGATTCGCCCCGCGGGACCTTCAAAGATTAGGGGGTCTTCGCGACGACCAGCGTGAGAGATCACTCGGCAAGGAGGCGGCCTAGACGGATCGACTGAAACTCGCGGCTCGGGGATTCGCCTCGAGCCGCGGGAGGTGCTCGTCGAAGAGTGCGCACGCGTTGCGAACGAAAGGCCGTCCCTTTTCGGTCACGCGGAACTCTTGACTGTGGTGATCTCACTCAATGCGATCTGCGTCCACTCGTCGTCGCTCAATCGCGTCGAAAATCGACACATGAGATCGAGGATGATCTGCCGGCGACGCCGATCTTCGCGGCTTAGCGCGTGTCCTCCGATGGGGTCGACGTCGCCCCTTTCGATGCGATCGTGCCATCGCTCGACATCCTTCTCGTTCTGTGCGAACGCGAATCCTGAATCGGAAAGACTCGACGGGCCCAAACCGACGAGCAGATCCGTTCGTCTCGGCGTATAGCCCATGAAATTACGGTGCAAGGTCCCGGTCGTCAGCGCCGCGACGAGCTCATCCTCGGGGAGCGCAAAGTGGTCCATGCCGATTTCCACGTAGCCTTGTGTCTCCACGCTCTCGCGCAGGGATTCGTAGAGGGCGCGTTTCTTGGCGGCTTCCGGCAGGCCATGCCGTTCGAGGTCACGCTGGGCCGGTTTGAGCGAGGGAAGGTGAGCATAGCTGTAGACCGCCACGCGCGAGGGGCGAAGTTGCGCGAGATGACGGCCGGTTTCGGCCATGGTGCTTTCGGTTTGCAGGGGAAGCCCGAAGACGAAGTCGAAGTTGATGCGGTCGATACCGCGCGCTCGAAGCGCGTCGACGACGAGCTCGACCTGATCACGGCTTTGGTAGCGCTTGATGGCTCGGAGTGTGGGCACGTGAAAGTCTTGGACGCCGAGGCTCGCGCGGTGGACGCCGACGCTTTGGAGGGCGTCGGCGTGTTCAAGTCGAAAGCTGCGGGGATCGATCTCGATGGAGATGTCGACCTGATCGGCGTTGGGGAGACGTTCCCGAATCCCCCCGATGAGACGGGACAGCTCCGCGGGGGGAAGCCAGGTGGGAGTGCCGCCGCCCAAGTGTAGTTCGCGAAGGCGCGCTCGGGACCATGCCGCCGGCCAGGTTCGCGATTTAAGTTCGAGCTCGCGCAGGAGGCTATCGACGAAGCGGGGGGCGAGGCTTCGGTCCCGTCGAATATCACGGGTGCAGGCGCAAAATGCGCAGAGCGAATGACAGTAAGGGATGTGTACGTAGAGCGAAAGCGCAAGCTCGGCCTCCGAGCGACCCGCGGACGCGGATTCGAGCGAGCGATACCATGCGTCCTTCGTGAGCCCCGTCCAAGCGGGGACGGTCGGATAGCTCGTGTAGCGCGGGACGGGCCGATCGTACTTGGCGAGGAGCAGGGGTGGAACCGACGGCTTCACGCATCCTAGCGTGCCCTCGATTCTCCGCGGGAACTATGACGAGGATCATGATGAGAAAAGAATACGAGCGAGGAGTCCCCAAGTTGCGGTCTTGGAGATCGCGGGTCCCGCACGTGGCGGACTTCGTACGAGTTCTTGGGCTAGTGGTAGAGCGTGAAAGGCGTTCAGACGATTTCGATCGGGACGAACACGGCCAGGTTCTTGGGCAGGATCCGCAGCCCGAGGGCCTTGGCGCGCGCTTGGATGTCCGCGTCTTCGTAACGACTCGTGACGAGAACGCTTTGGGGGGCGATGTCGAGTTCGGCCACGACGTCGACGCCGCGTCGACTTTGACCGAAGAACTCGTGGTCGATCAGAACTTGAAAGTTCGCGGGAGCCCGCTCCTTAAAGTCGCGCGCGAAGCCTTCCAGATTCTTGTGGTGAGTTTTCTCCAGCCGGAGCGCGGCCGCTCCGAGCGGCTCGAGTCGCGCGCGCCAAATGCCGTGGATGTGTTCGTCGTCGTCGACGATGAAAAGGGGATCCCGGCCGCGGAGCACGAGCTTTTCCACCATCCAGCCCGGGTTGCGCTCGATCGGGAGGATGACCTTCACGGTCGTTCCCGGTCCGTTGGCGTGGCTCTCGAAACGAAGGCGTCCCCCGAAGCGGCGGATCAGGCGCTCGGCGTACGGCAAGCCGAGCCCGTGCCCGCTTTCGGTCGAATGGCGTTTGCCGTGGGAATGGAAGCGCCCTTCGTTGAATTGTCGGAGAATCTCGGGGGGAATGCCGCGGCCGTTGTCGGTGACGCTCAGTTCGACCTCGTCGCCCCGAGCTTCGAAGTTCAACTCGACGCCGATGCCGTTTTCCCCGCCGGCCTCCACGGCGTTGCTAACGAGGTTGCTGAGCACCCGTTTCAACTCGTTCGCGTTGACGCGCACGAAGAGGTGGAAGTTCCGACTGTGGATTGTTCTCTCGATCGAGATGTTCTGGAAGGGACGGTACTGGTAGCGCTTTTCGGACACGAGCGAGTCGACGAGCGCGCTCAGCAGCACGGGTTCCGTGGGGGCCTCGGGCGCGGGCGCGGGGCTAGCGGGGGCCTTGCTCCCGGCCCCGAGTCGCGTCTTGCGTTCGCGTAGCAGGTTGTTGGCGATGTCGCGTATGCGGTTGAGCGCGTTGCGCACGACGAGCCGGTTCTCCTCGGGCAACGCGTTGACGTCCCGGAGCGCGACGTCGAGCGCGGCGAGCGGCGAGCGAATGTCATGGGAAACTTGGCTCGCGAGATTCGCGGTCTCGGTCAAGACCCGCGTTTCGACTTTCAGCCGCTCGTTGTCGGCGTTGGCCTTCTCTTTTTCCTGCGTCAGGATGCGGATCCGGTAGGCGAGACCGAAGGCGATCAGCAGGGTCTCCATGCCCGATCCGATCTGGATGGCGTAGGTCGTCAGGAAAGAATGCGGGACGAAGCCCAGGTTCCGCAGGCTCATCATGACGATGCCGAGCAGGAAGACCACCCAGGCCAGGAAGAAGTACCGCGCGGGCATGAAGCCCAGGTGCCAAACGTAGCCCGAGGCCACCAGCGCCATCGTCGCGACGACGGGAGAGCCGATGGCGCCCATCATGGCGGACGCGCGGTAAGGCAAGAAGATCGAGAGGCCCGCGAACGAGAAAAGCAAGATGGCCGTCACCCGGAAGAGACGGTCGAAGCGGGGCGCGAAGTTCCGGAGATTCAGGTAGTGGCCGCTGAACGTGAGGATGAAACCCAAGAAGAGCGGAATGCTCACGGGAACCGCGTAACGGGTCAGCGGCTCGTAGAAGCGCCAGAAGTAAAAGTTTCCGAAGCCATCGGCGGCCGCCTGAAAAACGGAATAGAAGAAAACGTAGAGAACGTACTTCAGGTACAGGGTGTCCTTCAGCGAGAAAAACAAGAAGAGGTTGAAGAGCACCATGGACAGGATGAGTCCGTAGTAGAGGCCCGCTCCGAAGTTGAGGGGCTCGAGAAAGCGGATCGATTCGTTCCCGTCCTTCGGAAGGATGGGAGCCTGCAAGGAGCCTTGCGACCCGAGCACGAGCCAGAAGGTCTTCGTCTCGCCCGACGAGAAAGAGTACGCAAAATGGGGCACGACGCCGTTTTGGCCGGGATCGGAGGCCGCCCGGGACCGATCGACGTCGCCGAGCTTGGCGAGCGCGCGCGGTTCGCCCGTCGAGCTCGCCTCGTAGACCTCGATATGGTCGAGGACCGGATAGCGGATGAAAAAATTGATCGCCTGCGGAGCGGCCAAATCCGTGGCCGCCGTGCAGTCCATCCGTACGACGAGTTTCTTCTTCGTGAAGCCGAAGGACTTGGCGGCCAGGACGCCGAGTTCGATCGGCTCGAGGGCCAGCTTCGTGAAATCAGAAACATCTTCGCTCAAAGCGAAGCCGGCCGCGCAATGAAACGGGGCGACCGGCTTCGACGCGGAGGCGTCGTTCGCGAATGAGAAGAGGGCGAGGGCCAAGGCCGACCCGACCCAACGCCGAAGCTTAGACAAAGAAGTATCCTTTCAGCTCGTCGAGGATGCGATGGTTGGTCCAGTGATTGAGATGGGGAAAGGTCTCGATCCGGAAGTCGGAGAAATATTCGTCGAGGCCTTGGATGTTCTCGGTCGTGAGCGCGTGGTCGAGCTCGCCCCATAGGATCCGCGTCGGGGCCGTAATCGGCCCGATCGGCGCCGACGCGAGGGGACCGAGCAGATCGTAAACCCGGGCCATGCGCTCGAGCCGGCCGACTTGGGCCCAAGTCGAGAGATAACGGGCTTGGGTCTCGGCGGTAACGCCCGAGACCTCATCGAAGAGGCTAAAGCGGAGTCGCTTGAAGTCGCTGCTTCGTTCCTTGGCCGCAAAGTACTCGGACTGGAGGTAGGCGATGTAGCGACTACGGCTCCGTTGTTCTTCGCTGCTTTCCATCAGCGCCAAGAGTCGTTTGGGGTGGGGCGCGTTCAGGAGGATGAGTTGATCGACGTGGGCGCGTTGCAGGCCCAGCGTCGCTTGCGCGAGAATCCCGCCCCAGTCGTGACCGACGAGGATGACGCGGCCGTCGCCGCCTTCGCGGGCTTTCGTGATCATCGAGACGATCGTCGAAATCATGCGTTCGAGAAGTCCGGCGGCATCTTTCGTCTCGTCGAGGGCAGATTCGCCGAAGCCCGGCAGGTCGACGGCGATTCCGCGGTAACGCTCCCCCAAGGCGGCGAGGTGCGCCGTCCAGGCTTCCTTGGATTCCGGAAACCCGTGCAGGAAGAGCACCGTGGGACGGCCGGCCGCGCCGACCTCCAGGTAGCTCGCTTCTTTAGTTTGCGACTTTGAAAGCATAGCTTGCCTTGTCTTGCGCGCCGCCCGCGCTCGTCTCGAGACGCGGCGTCATCCGTCGCGTTGGAACCCATCGGTCGGCGAACGCCCGCAGCATCACGCCCAAGCCGAGAAGCGCGGACGGACTCTCGAGGCGATGGAAGATTCGAAGAAAAAGAAGGTAGTACGCCCGGTGCCCTTCGACGACGGCCTGGCGCCAGAGAAAGTCGAGGTAGGCGTGACTCCACTTTCGCTTGCGGGGAGTGGCCCGGCGCTCGGGTGAAGGCGCCCAGCGTCGTTCGATGCGTTGGATGAGGGAGCGGTTTTCGTCGATGAATGCGTAGGCCGCGCGCAAGTAGGCGGCTTTGCGCTGGCCTTCGGTCTTCGGCATGGCGAGCGCCCGGGCGAGTTGATTGGCGCAGAGAAACGCGAAGGTCATGCCCAAGCCGAAGTAAGGATTGAAACGCGCCAAGGCATCGCCGGCCGGAAAGTAATTATCGGAACTCCGGGCGAGAATCTCCTCTCGGCCGTAAACCGAGTTTTTGCCGACGTGCTTGAGCTGCTCGATCGGGGAGACGATCTCGCCCCGTTGGAGCAGGCCCAGGACCTGCGGGTTGCCCATGGCCGACGCGAACTCGACGAGCGCCTCGAGGTTGCGCTCGGGCGCCTGGTCGAAGGGGCGGGCGAAGGTCATTTGGATCAAGTCGCCTTCGGTCGTGCAAATGCAAGAGCGCGTATTGAGGGGAGTGCTTTCGTGAACGAGACACTTCCAGTCGGGCCGGGTCTCCGACGACGGTCGTAACCAGAACGACGTATAGGACATGTGGGAATCGAAGACCGAAGGTTTGAGGTCGGGGAAGACGCGATTCGCGTCGGGGCCCTGGGCCGTGCAGTCGATCACGAGGGCGTCTTCGAAGATCCTCTCGCCGGCGATGACGATAAGCGAAGGCATCGTCCCGGTCCGCGACGATGCCTTCCGGGCGAAGCGCGCCGTTTTTCCGTAGTGCAGGTGAACGTTCGCGCGTTTCGAGAGGGCGCCGAGCAGGAGCTCTTTCAGTCGCCGGTTCGTGATCGCGAGAGTACGGTTTTGGGAGGCGAAGCGCGGGCCCCTGCCGTAAGGCGTGATCCACTCGAAATCCGCGCAAGCATCGATGGACTCCGCGCGAACTTGCGCGAGTTCCGCCGGGCTGTCGGCGAGGATTTCGAGCAGCTGAAGATAGCCCTGCCCGAGCAGAAGGTGCGTGTGGTTACGGTTCCGGGCGACTCGATCGGGCATCGAACGCTCGATGAGATGAACGGCTCCGTGGGTCCTCGAGAGTCTTAAGGCCGTCGCGAGCCCCGAAAGACCCGCGCCGACGATGACGACGTCTTTACGATCCAAGGAAAGGCTCCCTTCACACGGAGGACTTCAGAAAGTACGGCTTGAGCCACTCGGGACATTCGCAGGCCCGCTGGGTCTTCAGATCCACGAAGAGGCTTTGCACGATCCCTTTCGCGTAGAGGGCCGAGTCGTCGGGGCTGCGAATCTCGAAGGGAATGCTGATCTTCTTGCCGCTGATCTCGGTGTAGGACTTCACGCGGACTTGGTGAACGCCCATGATCGGGCTCAGGAAGTCGGTCTCCGCGCGCACGAGAAAAAATCCGATCTGCTTTTCCACGAGCAGCCGGGGGGTCAGCCCGAGCGCTTCCGCGGCGAACTTGAAGCGCGAGCTCGTGACGTAATCCAGGAAATGCTTGGAGTTCACGTGCCCGTAGGCGTCGATGTCGGCGAAGTGAATATCAACGAGGCTATCGTAGAGAATGGCCGTTTCGGGCGCTTTCATGGGCGCCATAATGGCGATTTGCGAGACTCGAGTCAACGCATTGCGTTATAAGTGTTATCAAGTATTTAGGTGGTGTCTACCAACTCGTCGGGGCGTAATCTTTGAAGAAGTTGCCCCACGAATGCTGCTGCGTGAGCGCGCCCACGAAGAAGGGGTCGCAGACGCGCGCGGCGCCGTCGACGATGTCGAGGGGCGGCTGGAAGTCGTGGGATTCCTGTTTGGCGGCCGAGATCGCCGCGGGGTCTTCGTCCGTGACCCAGCCCGTGTCGACGGCGTTCATGTGGATGCCGTCCTTGGCGTAGTCCCGCGCCGAGGTGAGCGTCATCATGTTGAGCGCGGCCTTGGCCATGTTCGTGTGCGGATGCTTGTCGGTCTTGGTGTAGCGGCTGAACTTGCCTTCCATCGCCGAGACGTTCACGACGTGCTTGGCGCGTCCCGGTGTGCGTAGCATCAGTGGCTTCAGCTTGGCGCAAAGGATGAAGGGCGCGATCGAGTTCACGAGCTGGACTTCGAGGAGCTCGGCCGTGGGCACCTGCGCGAGCGTCATGCGCCAGCTGTTGATGGCGCGCAAGTCGACCTGCTGGAGATCGGCGTCGAGACGACCCACAGGAAAGTGCTCGGGCACCACGCTCCCTTCGTCGCAGCGGTAGGGGATTTGCGAGAGGGCCGCCGAGGCCTTGATCCCGAGCGCGGGATCCGCTTCGCCCGCGTGCCATTCCGAAAGCCAGTTCGTGCCGGGCGCGTCCAGCGCGGGTCGGAGGACGGCGCGCTTGCATTGCTCGTGGGCGCGCAACAGATGACGGGCCTCGGGCGGCAAAGCATCGTGCGGCCGGGCCTCGAGTTCCATGAGGTGCGAATAAAATCCGGGCGGTCGGCGCACCGTTTGAGCGGCGTTGTTGATGAGGATGTCGAGACGGTCGAGCGTGCGATCGAGGTAGCGCGAAAAAATTTCCACGCTTGGGGAGTGACGCAGGTCGAGTCCGTAGATCTCCAATCGGTCGCGCCACTCGGCGTAGTCGGGCTCGCGAGCGTAGCGGAGCGCCGAGTCCTGCGGAAAGCGGGTCGTCGCGATCACGCGCGCGCCGGCGCGCAACATCATGAGCGAGGCTTGGTAGCCGATCTTAAGACGCGCGCCCGTGATGACGGCGACCTGGCCATCGAGGCGCGCCGTTTGGCTGCGTTTGGCGTAATTGAAGCGCGCGCACGCGAGGCACATCGAGTCGTAGAAGAAGTGAAGCTCGAGGAACTCGGCTTTGCAGACGTAACAGTTGCGGGGATTCGCGAGGGATCCCACGATCTCGGGCGAGCCGTCGGGCGCGGACCCGGCCGTCTCGGGACCGCCTAGCAGGCGGGTCGGCGGTGGCACGAAAACGGATTGCTGTCGCGCCACCCGGATCTCGGTCGCGGCGCGAACCGAGCGATCCTCGGCGCGTTTGGCTTCGCTGCGGGCACGTTGCTTGATCTTGTTTCGGCGCTCGATGAGGCGTTTGTCGGGGTAGACGATGCGGCCGGCGGCCTGCCGAAGGCGAATCTGCTCGGCTTCGGGCAAGGCGGCGAGAAGCAGCGGGTCCTCGACGATGCGCTCGAGCACACGCGTCGCGTTCCGAAGCTCGTCGAGCTCGGCTTCGGTTTTTGTATAGGGAGGCGCGCTTTCCGACACGGCGGGCAACCTAGCATGGAGTTCCGGGCCGCGCGCCCTCTTTTACGCGGCCCCGGAAGGATCCGGCTAGAGCAGGCCGCGGCGGTAGGTCGGCGTCCAACGCGGGTGGTAGGGGTTCTCGGCGGCCTCGCTCGGCGCCGACGAGTTGCCCGCGCGTCCGTAGACCTTTTCGTTGAAGAGCGGCTGAAGGTTTTGGCCGAGGTACGTTTCGAGCGAGCGTTGAAAGTCGACCGTGAAAACGGGGCGGAAGAGATTCCGCGCGATGAAGTCCTTCAGGAAGGGCTGAAGCCCGCCTTTGGGTTCCGCGAGATGGTGCAGGTGGCCGATGAAGCGCGCGCCCGTGGAGTAAGCGCGCGTGTCGGTGTGGCGAACGTAGTCGCCGCGGGCGGCCATGTCGGTGCGCGAAACGCGGGCGGCGTCGGCCACGCTCGGATAGTTGTCGTCGCGCCAGCTGTTGAGCGCCTCGTCGAGCCAGCCGGAGTCGCCGTTGGCGGGATAAAAACCGCGTCCGAAGTAGCTGTGCGCGATCTCGTGGCCGAGCGCCATCGAGCTCGTGATGGTCGCGCCGTTGTACTCCATGCCGCCGCCCGAGCTTTGGGCGTAGACGAGCAGCTGCTCGTGCGGCCACGCGCCGTAACGCCCTTCGAGTTCGGCCAGGTGCTTGTGCGATCCGTCGAGGAAGCCGCGCAGCGTCCGTTCGGACATCGAGGTCTTGGCGTAGGCCGTGATCGGAATCGTCTTGCCGCTCGCGGAAAGATAGCTCGAGGTCACCGTGCGGATGGCGGACTTCGGCGTCAGGTGCAGGTAGAGCGCCGACGTCATGAAGGTGCCCGGCGCGCGAAGCGACCAGCCGTCCGTCCCGCGCGGGGTCAGGGCGGCGTTCGTCAGCAGGACGTGTTCCTCGCGCGCGCCGCTCACGTTGACTTCGAGTTCCATCGAATACGAATCGTACTCGAAACTCGTAGGGAGATACGGTTCGAGGAAGTTCCGGTCCTGAAGATCCGAGGTCCAGATCCCGAAGTTGACCGTGCCGGTGGCGTAACGCTGGTCTTGGCCTTGGTAGGTGTGCACGATCTCGAGCGTGTGCGTTCCGGGTTGGGTCACCTGCGCGACGAGACGAACCTTGCTTTGCCGGCCGGGCGTCGCGACCTCGGCGATCTCGACGGGGCTCGCGTCGAGCGTGGCCGATCCGATCGCGCCGACGACGTCGAAGATCGGATAACCCGCCTTGGGCATGCGAAAGACGATCTTCGAGCGGAAGGTCGAACTCTTGCGCTCGATATCGAAGTTCAGTTCGTAGCGAGCGTTCTGAAAATCGACGTACACGGCTTGCTGGTTCCCGTGCGCGAAGGACGGCGGGCTCTTCAGTTCGACGTTCGCTTCGCTCCGTCGTCCCGGGCGCGGGAAAACGGGGGCCGCGTGGGCGGCAAAGGCGAAAGCGGCGCAAAGGCCGAGCGCAAGGCGAGTCGAAGTCATCTGAAGATCCTCCCGAAGGAGAATCCTAGGGGATGCCGTCGCGAAAGCCAGGGGCCGCGGGGATGTTTTTGCGGCAATCCCGCGGGCCTCGTGGCCCGTGGGGTTCAGAGATTCTCGGCGCTGGGGAGAGGTTCCTCGTAGGGAGAGATCGCCGATGGCTCGGCGCTCAACGCGGCGAAGCGCTTGTATCCGATCCACACGATGCCTCCGCCGACCACGACGAAGAATCCGAACTTTTTGGCGGTGTCGGTGTGTCGGTCTATCGTCCGGGATTGCCGCGTCGAGATCGTGCGCGCGATGTTGTCGGGATCGGCGAGGAATCCGAGCTGGTAGACCGTCACGGGAAGCTCCGTGCCATCGGCGGTCCGAAAGTGCTTCGTGAGAAGATCGCGGTAGACTTGCGTGGCGAAGAGGCGCTTCTCCGTGACCTCGATACCCGCGTCTTGGAGCATGTTGCAGGCTCCGGCCAGGCAGCTCCAGCTCGGTCGTTCTTTGTGGGTCGCGATGTGGTTCCGAAGAAGTTGGGCGTTTTCCGGGGGCACGTCGAACTTGAGGAGCAAGCCTTCCTCGACCAAGTTCGAATTCGTGCGGAAGCCGCCTTTCATGCGCATAAGCTCGCCGTCGTAACGGTGGCCGCCGATGTTCAGGTAAGCGTGTCCCTGGTCGTTGATGCCCAGGAAGACGGTGTCGTCGGAAACGTCGTTGAAAAGATCTTGGATCCGGATCTTGGCCCGCTTCGACTCGAAGCCGTTCACTTGCTGCACCGGGACGGGTCGACCGAACACGCCTTGCAGGCTTTCGCGGCAGTCGAGTTCGGGCTTGAGCTCCGTGGCCGAGGCGACGCAGGCGCCGAGCGCGAGAAGCGCGGAAAACCGCTTTAACATCCCGTCTAGATTAACGGGGCCCGGCGCCGGCGCATCGTAAGGCTTTTGACGGCTTGTAACCCGCGCGAATCGTTCCCTCAGAAGCGGCGAATGGCGCGACGACGAGATAAATCCACGAATGGGCGGGATCGATCACGAAGCGTTCCGCGCCCTGGTCTCGGGCTTGCAGTCTTTCACGTGCGAAAGAACGAAGGAGTACAGGCATGCGTCAGTCGGTCAAAAACGAACTACTGTGGCTTTGTGGACTAGGTGCCGGGGCCCTTTTGGCTACGGGGCGCTGGCGTGCTGCGCTTGCTCCCGCGCTGGCGGTCGGCGCTTTGGCGGGATGGCGTTCGCGCCCCCGAGCTCGATTCGCGGGACAGTCCGCCTTCGTGAGGGGCGCGTCGCGTGGGCTCGGCTTCACGCTCGCGCGCGAGCTCGTGCGCGAGGGGGCGAACGTCACGATCGTCGCCCGAGATCGCGCCGAGCTGAAACGCGCCCAGGGCCTTTTGACCGAGGCCGGATGCGGGCGAGTGCACATGATCGTCTGCGACGTCACGGATCCGCCCGCGCTCGAACGCGCGATCCGGGGCGCGGCTTCCGAGCACGGGGGCTTGGATCTGCTCGTGAACAACGCGGGTTCCATCACGGTGGGGCCTTGGGAAACGATGGCGCCCGAGGACTTCGAGGCGCAGATGGAGCTTCACGTCTACGCGCCCATGAATGCGCTTCGCTTCGCCTTGCCTTTTTTGCGCGATGAGCGAAGCGGAAAGCGGGTCGTGAACATTTGCTCGATGGGAGGCCGCGTCGCGGTCCCCCATATGCTTCCCTACGACACGTCGAAGTTCGCCCTCGCGGGATTCTCGCAGGGAGTCGGCGCGGAGCTCGCGCACGAAGGTATCTCGGTCACGACGATCTACCCGGCGCTTATGCGCACGGGCTCGCCGATCCAAGCCGTCTTCAAGGGCGACCACGAGAAGGAGTTTGCCTGGTTCCAGGCCGGCGATGTTTTGCCGGGCCTCAGTCTTTCGGCGGAGTCCGCGGCGCGAAAGATTTTGGAAGCGGCCCGCGAGCGTCGTTGGGAGCTCATGCCGTCTTGGCCGGCGAAGGCGCGCATGGCCGTCGCGGCCTCTTTGCCCGAGCTCATGGGTGAAACGATGGGGCTCTTGAACCGCGCGTTACCCAAGGGGGATTCGCAGGAACATCGCACGGGCGCGCAGAGCCGGGCGCTCTTTGATCGCTCGCTTTGGACCCGTCCCTTGCGTGCCCGCGCCCGAGAAGCCGAGCAGGAGTTCAATCAAAAGCCGCAGTCCGACGCGCGCTTCAACATGGGGCTTTCGAGCTAGGGCAGACGGGAGAAAATTGGGATTGTGTACGATTGTATGGTAGGCTGGGCGAGTGCCCGCGATCATCTTGCCCGAGAAGTATTACCGGACGCATTTTCTCGAATTCATCGAGCAGGTGAAGGCTCGTTACTCGGATTTCCTCGATACGAACGAGGAAGCTTTTCTGCGGGACTTCGAGGCGCTGAACGAGGACGCCCAGTGCGTGTTCATCCGCATGGCGAATCGCCACGGACGCTACTTCCACCGGTCGACGCTCGTTTATCCCGAGATCGAGGACCTCGATCGCTCGCTGGCCGAGCTTGAACTCGCGGGCTTCGCGCGGCGTCCGAGCGCGGAAGGCGGCGACTCGTCCGTGGCGTTGCTCGAGAGCTTGGACAAAACGCGGCTCCAGTCCCTCGCGTCGTCCATGGGAGTCGCTTTCCGGGCGTCTTGGACCCGGCTTCGTCTTATCGAGTCGGTCGAGGCGCTTTTGCGGCAAGGCGCGACTTTGCCCGCGGCTTTCCACGACGAGTTCGTCGAACGCTTGCGCGTCGAAGCGCTGGAGTACCTGAAATTTCTTTTTTTTGGCGAGATCCGCGAGAACCTGGGCCTCTACACTCTGAGGGATCTCGGTGTCCGGCGAGCCGATACGGTTAAGGCCGGAGCGGGCGCGCGGTTTCACCTCAAAGAGGAAGCTCGCGCGCAGTACTTCTACGCCCGGCTGGGCAAGCAGCTCGAATCCGGGGACCTTGATCCGGTTGAGGCTTCGCCCGTCGATTGGCCGTCGCCCGGCAATGCCTATACGGAAAAACTGCGCGAAGACGCGATCGTCGAGATCGGCTACTCCCTTTCGCGCGCGGGCCGGGAGCCCGAAGCTTGCGAGCTCCTGGCCATGGCCAAGACCCATCCGGGCACGGAGCGCTACGTGCGCTCCCTCTACAAGCTTGATCGTAAGGAAGAGTGTCGTCGTCGGCTCGAGGCCATGATCGATGATCCTTCCTCGGACTCGGAGCTCTCCTTCGCCGAGGATTACCTCCTGCGCAAGTTCAACCAGAAGCGCACCCACGTCTTTACCGACATGCTTCAGCGAGCCGCGATCGTGACTCTGGACGAGGGCTATCTGCAGGATGCCGAAACGGGCGTGCAGGAGTCGCTGCGCGCCGAGGGCAAGCTGGCCTACCGCAGCGAGAACGAGATTTGGAACGCCCTCTTTGGGCTCGTGTTTTGGGAAGAGCTCTTCGAGGGCCCCGGGGTTTTCAGCCCTTTCGAACGCGCGCCCCAGGATCTTTTCGGCGCGGACTTCTACGAGCGCCGTCGCGAGGCGATCGAACGCAAGCTGGCGATTTTCGCGGATCCCGCGGCGGCCGCGGATTTCGTGCGGCGTACTTTCGCCGAGCGCCAAGGCTCCCTGAACGGCGTGTTTCATTGGCACGATTCGCTCGAGCGCACGCTCCCGCGCCTGATCGTGGCCTCTCCGGCGGGTGCGCTTCCGCACGTGCTGCGGGCGATGGCCAAGGACTACGCCAAGCTAAGATCGGGTTTTCCCGACCTGCTCGTGATCGACGAACGCGGGGTGCGTTTTATCGAGGTCAAGGCGGAAGGCGACCAGATCCGCGCGAGCCAGTTTCAACGCATCCGGCTGCTGCGCGAAGCCGGTTTCGAAGCCGAGATCCTGAAGGTCGTCTGGCGTAGCGATCCCGAAGCGACCTACGTCGTGGTGGACCTGGAAACGACGGGTACGAGTCCTTCGCACGGACGCGTCACGGAGATCGGCGCCGTGAAGGTGCGTAACGGCGAGATCGTCGAAGAGTTCACGACGCTTGTGAACCCCGAGCGCCCGATTCCCCGCTTCATCACGCAGCTGACGGGGATCAGCGACGAGATGGTCGCTTCCGCGCCGCGCTTCGCCGAGATCGCCGATCGCTTGGCGGACTTCACCCGCGACGCGATCTTCGTCGCGCACAACGTGGGCTTCGACTACGGCTTTCTGCGCGCCGAGTTTGGGCGTCTCGATCGCCCGTTCGTGCGTCGAAAGCTTTGCACGCGCGTCGCGATGAAGCGCGCCTATCCGGGGCTCAAGAGCTACGGGCTCAAACCTCTTTGCGAGGCTTTCGGCATCGATCTGACCCAGCACCATCGCGCCCAAGCCGACGCGCGGGCCGCCGCTCGATTGCTGAAGCTCGTCAACGAAAAGCGAGCTTCCGAGGCGACGAGCGGATCAGGTAATCCTTAAGGAAAGCCAGCAACGAGGGATGGGCGTAGGTGAGCTCGCTCACCCGGGGGTCCCGTTCGTTCACGAGTCGGTCGATCTCGCTCCAATGCAGCGAAGGGGCGAGGTGGTGAATCGAGTGGTAGCCCGCGTTGACGAGCCAGTAGTTGAGCGCGCGGCCCGTGAAGTTGCGCGAGCCACGCTCCGTCGCTTCGGCCGGGCAGCCGTCGTGGAGCACGAAGTTCAGGCCAACGAGCCAGAAGATGCCGAGCGTGGCGCCGAGCAAGTAAAGGCCGAGCGCCACGGGATTCCACGATCCCATGCCAACGAATACGACCGCCTGCCAAATCCATTCGCGCCGGCGGACCCGTTCGATGCGCCGAAGGATGGCGCAGTCGCGGGCCTTGGCCTTTTCGCGCGCGACGTGCGCCGACATCCGTACGAAGTAGCGGGCGATGCGCAGGCCGTTCGGGCCCTCCCCGCCGAAAGCGCTCGTCGTCCAATCCGCCGTCGAATTGTGGTGGCGGTGGTGGTTATGCGAATGAACGTAAAGGTTCTGGTGCGAGGGCACCCCGCGGATGACGCCGAAGGCGAGGTCGAGGGCGGCGTTCCCCGCGCGCCGTCGGAAAAGGCGGTAATGCATGTGGGCGTGGTTCAAGACCTGCGAATGAAAGGCGACGAGGGAATAGATCGCGACCCAGGCGAGTCCCGACCAAAACGTGGGACGGCTCGCGAGCAGCGCCGACCAAAGCGCCAAATGCAACGCGGTGAAGCCCACGACGCGAAGATCGCGCGGGTTACGCAGTCCCATCCCCATACCGGCATTCTAGGGGAGACGGGGCCGGATCGGCGGAATTTTGGTGGGACGGATCACTTTTCGTTCCCCACCGCGCGACCCTCCGCCCCGATACTCCGGAGAATTATTCGCGCGGGGTGCTGCCCGTGAGGGCGGGGGCCTCGTACAATCTAAGATCCATGATTTTCGCACGTGCGCTCACCAAGAAGTTCGGCGACTTCACCGCCGTAAACGAACTCTCGCTCGAGATCCGGCCCGGCGAATGCTTCGGGCTGCTGGGGCCCAACGGCGCGGGCAAGTCGACCTTCATCGGGATGGTCTACGGGATGGTGCTTCGCAGCGGCGGGGAGCTCCGGGTTTTTGGTTTCGACCCCTCGACGCACGGGCGAGAGATCAAGCGGCGTCTCGGCGTCGTTACCCAGGAAAATGCGCTCGACGAGAGTCTCAGTGTGCACGAGAACATGATGCTTTACGCCGCCTTCGTGGGCGTGCCGCCGAACGAGCGCCGCGGGCGCGTCGACGAACTTCTCGAGTACATGAACCTCGCGCACAAGCGCGACGCGGGTATCCAGGCGCTTTCGGGCGGCATGAAACGGCGTCTCGTTTTCGTGCGGGCTCTGTTGGGTCGGCCGGAACTGCTTATCCTCGATGAGCCTACCACCGGGCTCGATCCCGGCGTCCGCCATCTCCTCTGGGGCAAGGTCCAGGAGTTGCGTGAACGAGGCACGACGATCTTGCTCACGACGCACTACATGCACGAAGCCGAAGTTTTGTGCGATCGCCTCGTCGTCATGAATCAAGGCGCGGTCGTGGCCGAGGGAACCCCCCGCGCCATGATCGACGCGCACACGCCGGGCTACATGGGAATCTACGCGGCCGATCAGAAGGCAAAGATCGCATCTCTCGTCGCGGCCTACTCGCATCTCGTGCTCGCGGAGGATTCGTCGGGACTTTACCTGCGCGCGAAGTCCATGGACGAGCTCGCGTCGTTTCGCCAAAACCACGCGCTTGAGCCCCTCCAGATCCGACCGGCGAATCTGGAGGACGTCTTTTTGAAACTCACGGGACGGGAGATCTCGGTCGATGCTTGAGTCGTTGAAGCTCTCTTTGCATATCGCGCGCCGCAACTGGGCCGTTTACCGTAAAGATTTCGTGGCGAACGTCTCGCCGACGGTCGCGGACCCCGCGATGATCCTGGTGTCGCTGGGACTGGGGCTCGGCGCCTTCCTTACGAATATCGAGGGCATGAGCTACATGCAGTTTCTCGCGCCCGGCCTGACGATCGCGACGGCACTCTTCACCTCTTACTTCGAAACGAGTTGGGGCTTCTACATGCGCATGACCTACGAGAACGTCTACAAGGCCATGCTGACGACGCCCATTGGCGTGAACGAGGTCGTGGTCGGCGAGTTCATCTGGACGGCGCTCAAGGGCGCGGCCATGGGCGCGGGTGTGGGGGTGTTCCTGGCGATCTTCGGGCTGATGACGAATCCCTGGTTGTTGCCCTTCGTCGCGCTCGTGGCGGGCTTCGTCGCGCTGGCGTGCGGATCGATGGGCCTCATCGCGACGAGCTACGTCAACAACATGAACCAGTTCCAGACGGTGTATTCGTTTCTCATCGCGCCGCTGTACTTTTTGTCCGGAATCTTTTTCCCAATCCAGAACATGGCGACTCCTCTGCGCGTGATCGCGGAGTTTTTTCCGCTGATCCATGGCGTACGTCTCGTCCAGTCGCTCTTTTGGGAACGTGGGATCGCCGAGGCCTTTGCCTATAGCGGATCGATCTTGTTCGTACAAAGCGCCGTCTTTTGCGCCTTCGCGCATTACCGCCTGCGCAAGAAGCTGGTGCTCTGACGATGAAGAGAGGTTGGACCGCCGAGAACTCCGCCAAGATCGAGCGATACATCGCGAGCTTGGGCAGGCAAGGCCGCAAAGTGGCCATCTTCGATTGGGACAACACGAGCATTTGGAACGATGTCGGCGACGCGACGGTCCTGCACCTCGTTCGCGGGGATCTGATCCGTCTCCCGCGGGGAGGGTGGGGCGCGACGAGCCGTTGGCTGACGAACGAAGCGGTCGAGGAGCTCGAAGCGCTTTGCCCCTCGTCGGAGTCTGCCGTGAAGAGCGCGAACGCCGAGTGCGCCGCCGCGATACTGGGAATCTACCATCGTGGGCTCACTCCCCGCGGGTTCGCGGCTTGGAAACCTTTGCCGGCGGAGCTGCGCGATACGCTGAAGCCCGCCTACGCTTGGGGCGCGAGCCTCCTGGCGGGAAGGAGCGTGGCCGAGATCGAGTCGATCGCGGCCGACGTGATCGACGCCGCGCTCGCGGCGCCTTTCGCCTCGACCTTGAGTCTGGGCGGGCACGATTACGATCTCTCCCTCCGGGTGAACGAAGAAATGATGGCGCTCGCGGCTCGGCTCCGCGAAAGCGGAGTCGAAACCTGGGTCGTGTCGGCGTCGCCCGAGCCGATCGTACGGGTTTTCGCGCTCCGTTACGGCTTCGTGCCCGAGAAAGTCATCGGCGTGCGGAACGCGATGCTCGATGGGGCTTGGGGCCCCGACGGTCTCCCTCTCGCCGGTCGCGGCGCGAACGAAATCATGACTTACCGAAAGGGTAAGCGCGCTTGGATCAATCATCTCGTGTTCGGTCTCGAAGACGAGCCGTCGTTGACCGAGAAGCCGAGCCCGATCTCCTTCGGCGCCGGCGACTCCGACACGGATTTGCATTTCCTCCTGGACGCGGATTTCTGCGTCTTGATCGATCGCCAGGCGCCCGAGGCGAGCGCGGCGGCGCGCCGTCATCCGGAAAAATTCGCGGTGCAGCCGCCTTTCTTCGATCCGAAACGCTAGGCGACGCTCGCGGAATCTACGCGCGCGCGGTGATGTACGCGATCCAGGTCTTGTAGTCGGGCTTGCAGCTCGCGCGGCGGCGGAACACGCGGTCGTCGTCTTCGAAGTAGTAGTGGACGTCGCGGAATCCGGCTTCCTCGAGCAGGTCCTTCAGCTCGGGCAGGGTCCACACCCGCCAGTCGTAGACGAAGGCCTTGCGGAGCGGCTTCGCGCCGTCCGGTTCGAAGTGGATGGCGTAGCGGCTGAGCGCCGCGATCGGGTTGTAATCGAGCTGCTCCCAGACGTAGGTGAAGCGCGGGCCTTTGGGGATGCGGCAGCGACGGCGGGTCGGTTCGGGCTCGGCGATCTCGGAGCCGCCGAAGTGGTCGAGCATGAAGAGCCCCTTGCGGTGCTTGAGACTCCTATGAACCGAGCGGAAGTAGTCCAGGAGCGCCTCGCGCTCCTTCAATACGAAGTACGAAAAATTCAGCGCGAGCGCGAGATCGAAATCACCGGCGAGGGGTTTGCGGACGTCTTGGATTTTCGTTTGGACGCGCGCGTCGCTCGCGGGGGTGCCGTGCCGGGCGTGGCCCCACGCGACGGTTTCGGCGTCGAGATCGATGCCGAGCGCGGTATGTCGCCGGGATTTTTGGGCCCACACGTGGCTCATCCAGGCGCTGCCGCAGAAGTCCTCGCGGAGGCGAAGCGGATCGCGGCGCAGTTCGCGTCGCGCGATCGAAACGAGGATGTCGCGCTCGTCGGGAGCGTTCTGCACGGAGGATTCGTAGTAGTCGTGACGATCGAACATGGAATGGGAATAGCGGATTTGTCCGCGAGCGGCGAGACCCGCGCGTTTGACCGGTCCGGCTTCGTCTGTTCTATCTGGGGCCCGTGGCGACCGTTTTTGTGAGCAAACGCTATTTGCTGAGCGGAAGGGTTCAAGGCGTCGGTTGTCGCGCGCAGATTCTGGCTTTGGCCGATGGGATCGGCCACCTCGCGGGCTTCGTGCGCAACCTAAGCGATGGCCGCGTCGAGGTTCGCGTGAAGGGGCCGGATTGGCGTATGAAGGACTTTGACCAGGCTTTGCGCTCCCAGCTTCGCCCGCCCGTTCGCATCGAAGACGTGGAAAGTTCGGAACTCTCGGGGTTTCGGGCGGCCGGGTTTACGATCGCCCCCACGGTCCACCCCGAAACCGATAATTAGGGCCGGCGGAGCCTCTTTCCGGAGCGCCTTAAGTCTTGAAAGCGTCGACGCATTGCATTAACCAATCCCCGTGCGGCGCTGGATTTTCGGCCTCTTAGCCCTTCTCGGAGTTCAGGCCCACGCCTTTCGGACGGCCGTTTTTCCGCCCGAATTACGCTCCCGCGTTCACTACTGGTCGGATGTCGAGGCTTTCCCCTCGCTCGGGCCCGTTTGGCTGCACGCCGGGGACTCCGTCGCGTCGGGGTGGGCCACAAAGAGCGTGTTGCGCGAACGGGTCGCGGAAGCCGAGGCGGGCGAGCTCCCCGTGGCGGGTTCCTTCGCCGACATGGCCAAGATGGTGCCTTCGCCGCGCTTCCCCTGGTACGGGGGCAGCGAGATCGGCCTCGGTTTTTTGGGGGCGCTCGATCGCATAGGCGGCCGTCCGTGGAACGTCGTCAGCTCGGCGCTCGCGGGGGCTTTGCTCACGCCGCTCGCGCACGAAGACGCACTTTCTTTCTTGGAACGTCTGCCGCGGCCGCAGGACGTGAAGCTCGTGACTTTCACCTACGGGCATAACGATCTTTGCGAAGCGTTGGATCCGGCGACGGCCGAGCTCGCCTTGCGTATCGATCGGCTCAAGGCCCGCTTCGCGAACGCGCGTTGGGTCGCATGGCGCCCGATCGACGTCGTCGCGATGCGTGGCGCCGTGTTGGGTCGCCTCGAGGCTTTGCCTCCGAGCTTGGGACGCGACCGCGTGATCGCGTATTGCCGTCAGAGTTGGGACGTCCGCAATTGCTCCGCCGTGGCCAAGGACGCCGCGGCCGTCACGCGCAATCGCGAGCGTCTCGTCGGGCTGCTCGAAGAGAAATTCGGCGAGCTCTTCACCGCCGAAAATTCCGTCATGGATCGCCTGGACGTGCTCGACGCCGTCTCGAGCGATTGTTTTCACCCTTCGCGGCTCGCGCAGCCGCTCTTGTCCGAGTCGCTCGCGGACTTCGTGCGTCCGCGTCTCTAATCGATCAAGAATTCGACCTGCGTGACGACGCGGACCTTCTTCTTGAAGGAATTGTTCGATTCGTAGTCCGAGTAGGGCGAAGCGAGCGAAAACACCCCTTGGCTTGCGCGGCGGATCTTTCCGACCTTCGCGCCCATGGATCCGGCGAAGCCGTTCGCGGCTTCGAGCGCGTTCTTCGTGGCTTCTTCGAGCATCGCGGGTTTGATCGCGTTGAGATCCGTGAAGTAATAGTTCAGTTGCGACGACGTCAGCACGACGCCCTGCTTGAGTAGCTCATCGGTTCGTTGGCTGAGTTGCGTGACGACGTCGACGCGACCGGAGGAAACGAGAAACCCGCCGCGCGCCGTGAAGCGATCGCCGCGCGTCTCGCCGCCGTACTCCTGCGCGAGCTTGTCGGAGATGCGCACGGGGGCCTTTTGGAGCTCGCCCTCCTCGAGCCCGCTCGCCTTGAGGAACTCGAGAAGCTTGGTCTGCGCGGTTTGGATCTTGCGGTTCAGTTCGCCCACGTCGTTCGAAGAAAGGCCGAACTCCAGATTGAGACTCGCTTCGTTCGAGTCGACGAGACGTTCCGCGAGTCCCCGGACTTCGATACTTTGGTCCATGCGCTTGAAGCGCACCATGCCGCCCCCCACGAAGAATCCGGCGGCGGCGAGTCCCAGGGCCACGATAAAGGCGGGAAGCAGACGTTCTTTCGCGAAGCTCATGAAGCCGAGGCTAGGCCGGCCACCCGGGGATGACCATCCCGTCGGAACCTGTTAACACGCGGGGTCGATGAGTTTTCGCGTCCAATACCAAGAGCTCGTGCCCCCCGGTCGACCGGGGAACGGCAATGCCCGTCGCGGTCGTCTGACGACTCCCCACGGCGTCATCGAAACTCCGATCTTCATGCCGGTCGGCACCGCGGGAACGGTGAAGGGCGTGCTCACGCGCGACCTCGAAGAAATGGGCGCGCAAATCATTCTCGGCAACACCTACCATCTTTGGCTGCGGCCGGGCACCGAAACGCTTCGCGCGGTCGGTGGCCTGCGCAAGTGGATGAACTGGCAAGGTCCCCTCCTCACGGACAGCGGTGGCTTTCAGGTCTTCTCGCTCTCCGAGCTGCGCAAGTGGAACGACGAAGGCGTCGAGTTCCGCTCGCACTTGGACGGATCCAAGCTCTTCATGAGTCCGGAGACCTCAATCGAGATCCAAGAAGCGATCGCTTCCACGATCATGATGCAGCTCGATATCTGTCCGGCTCTGCCGGCCGATCGCAAGACGCTCGAACAAGCGGTGGAGCAATCGACGCGTTGGGCGGAACGCTGCTTGCGCGCCCGCAAAGGCGAAGGCGCCCTCTTCGCGATCGCGCAAGGCGGGCTGGACGTGGGCCTCCGTCGCGAGCATCTCGCCCGACTGGCCTCGATGGAAGTCGACGGCGTGGCCTTCGACGGGATCGCCCTCGGAGGCTTTTCGGTGGGCGAAAGTCCGGAGCTCATGGCGGAGGCGCTCGTCGAAATCACACCCGCCATGCCCCGCGAGCGGCCGCGCTACCTCATGGGCGTTGGCACGCCGCGTGATCTTTTGAACGCCATCGCGAGCGGCATCGACATGTTCGACTGCGTGATGCCGTCGCGAAACGCGCGAAATGGCACGCTTTTCACATCTCGTGGCGCGGTGCATATCAGAAACGCCCAATACGCTCGTGACGCGCGTCCCGTCGACGAAAACTGTGCCTGCTATACGTGCCGTAACTATACGGCGAGTTACCTGCGTCACTTGCACAACGCCAAAGAGATCCTGGGATCCGTGCTGAGCACGATCCATAACCTCCACTACTATTTGAATTTGATGGCGGAAGCGCGCGCCGCGATCGAAGAAGGAATCTTCGAAAAGTTTCGCCTCGCGAAGTTCGAGGAGTGGCAACCCGAGACCTAGCCTGTTAAACCATCTCGCTTATGAAGAGATGTGTTGGTCTTCTTTTGTCTTTTGCTTCGACGGTCTGCGTGGGGTCCGCTTGGGCCCAGGAGGCGGCGACGCCCGCGGCTCCCGACCCGGTGAAGGGTCTGCTGCTGAACCTGCCCATTTTCGTGGGCCTCTTCCTGCTCTTCTATTTCGGCGTCATCCAGCCGCAAAAGAAACAAGCCGCCAAGCAAGCCGAGTTCCAGTCCAAGCTGAACCGCGGCGACGAAGTCGTCACCCTCAGCGGCATCATCGGTACCGTGCGCGGATTGACCGACAAGGTCATCACGCTCGAAATCTCCCCCGGAACCGAAATGAAGGTCCTTCGCAGCCAAGTGGCCGCGCACTTGAAAGAGCAGGTCTAACATGGAGAAGAAACTCGGCTGGCGCTTTGCGACCTGCGCAATCCTGACGATCCTGACCTTCGTCTTTTTGGTGCCGACCTTCTACTCGCTCAAGAATCCCGACGCGGAAGGTAAGCTTCCCGGGTGGATGCCCAACACGTCGATGCGCCTTGGCCTCGACCTTCAGGGCGGCGTGCATATGGTCCTCGGCGTCGACCTCGACAAGGTCGTCGTGAACCAGCTCACGGCCTACGGTCGCGATCTCGAAAAGACCCTCGACGGCAAGAACGTGAAGGGCGCGAAGTTCAAGGTGAACGAAGCTCGTCTCGAACTCGAAGGCACCTTCGCGAGCAAAGCCGACGTCCAGACGGCCGATAACTTCGTTTCGTCGGAATACACGGTCCTCCAGGCGGTCGGCGCGACGGACAACGTCGGCGTCTTCCGTATGGCCCCCACGCAAGAAGAATACGTTCGCGCTCGCGCGATCGACCAGTCGATCGAGACGATCCGCAACCGGATCGACGAGTTCGGCGTGGCCGAGCCGATCATCTCGCGCAAGGGCGACAATCAAGTCCTCGTCCAGTTCCCGGGCGCTAAGGAGCCCGAGCGTCTCAAGGACCTCATCGGTCAAACGGCGCAGCTTTACTTCCGCATCGCGCACGAATGCCGCGACGGCGGCTGCTTGGCCAAGTGGGAATCCGACTTGAGCGCCTGGATCAAGGAAGCCGAAGAGAAGGGCGCCTACAAGCGCGAGTCCTTCCAGCGCTTCTCGGACTACCGCAAGAAGATCAACGAAGATCTTGCGGCCAAACTCCCGCCGGAAACCGCGATCTACTTTGAGCGGACGCGCGACGTGAATAATCCGTCGGAAACGAGCTACCGCCCCTTCCTTCTTTCCACGAAGAACACCCTCTCGGGTGAGTACATTCAGAACGCCTCGGTTCGCATGAGCGAGTCGGGTGGCTTGCGCGTCGGCGCGGCCCGCCCCGAAGTCGCCTTCGAGATGAACCCGGCCGGAGCTCCGCTGCTGGGAGCGCTCACGGGTGACCACCAAGGCATGTTCATGGCGATCGTGTTGGACGACTTCGTGAAGAGCGCGCCGAGCATCAACTCGGCGATCCGCGAAGCCGGTATCATCACGCTGGGTTCGGGCTCGATCGACGAGATGCAGAAAGAAGCCCAGGATCTCGCGGTCGTCCTGCGCGCCGGTGCGCTGCCGGCCTCGATCGAGATCCAGGAAGAACGCGTTATCGGTCCGAGCCTGGGTCGCGATGCGATCGAAGCGGGTAACCTCGCGCTCGCGCTCTCCGCGCTCATGGTTTGCGTTCTGCTCGTGCTCTACTACGGCTCGGCCGGTCTCGTGGCGGCCTTCGTGACGATCATGAACGTCGGCTTCATCATCGCCGTCCTCGGCGTGATGGGCGCGACGCTCACGCTGCCGGGTATCGCCGGTATCGTGCTGACGCTCGGTATGGCCGTCGACGCGCTCATCTTGATCTACGAACGCATGCGCGAAGAGATTCGCGCCGGTCGCAGCCGCACCCAAGTCCTGGAGCTCGGTTTCGAGCACGCCACGACGGCGATCTTGGACTCGAACGTGACGACGGCGATCGGTGCCTTCGTGCTGCTGCAGTACGGCACGGGCTCGATCCGCGGTTTCGCGCTCACGCTGATGGTCGGTATCTTGGCCAACGTCTTCATGGCGACCTTCTATACGAAGACGCTTTTCCAGGGCCTGCTCAAGTGGGGTCTCATGAAGGAACTTCGCGTCGGTCTCAACGGCAAAGATTTGAAGGAAGCCGCCGTCTAAGGGCGGGGGAGAACGGGGAAAGTCATGGAGTTTTTTCAGCCTAAGAACCTCAAGATCGACTGGGTCAAGTACTTCAAGCCCGCGATGCTGGCTTCGATCGCGCTGACCGCGTTGAGCGTCGTGCTCATGGTGAAGCCGGGCCTGAACTACGGGATCGACTTCCGTGGCGGTCTCGAAGCGCTCGTGTCCTTCCAGGATCCGAACGTCGACGTCGGCGAACTGCGTGAGACCCTGGATAACAAGATCGAGAACCTCTCGGTCGTGAACTTTGCCTCGACGAACGGCAAGACCGAGTTTCAGATCACGGGCCGCAGCGAGAGCCCGGAAAAAATGTCGACGGTGCTGACCGAGTCGCTCGTGGCGAAGTATGGCCCCCGCGGCGAGAAGTGGGAAGCCACGAAGATCGACACCGTCGGCCCGAAGGCCGGATCGGAGCTTCGCAAGTCGGCGCTCCTCTCGATGATCTATACCTGTTTGCTCGTCGGTCTTTACATGTACTGGCGTTTCGACGCGCGTTACGCGCCGGGTGTCTTGGCGTGTATCTTCCACGACTTGATCGTGGCGACGGGCTTCTTGGTCGTCTCGGGCATGGAGTTCTCGACGACGGTCGTCGCCGGCCTCCTGACCCTGGCCGGCTATAGCGTGAACGATACGGTCGTGATCTACGACCGTATCCGCGAGCTCGAGAACGGCAGCTACGGCAAGTCGAAGGCTGCGCTCGTGAACGAAGCGATCAACTCGACGCTCTCGCGTACGGTGCTCACGTCGGTCACGACGCTCGGCGCTTGTGTCATCCTCTTCTTCATCGGAGCGGCGGACATCAAGGCCTTCGCGGCGACCCTCTTCGTGGGTATCATCGTCGGGACTTACAGCTCGGTCTTCGTGGCGGCGCCGATTTACCTCTGGGCGAACAATCGCTTGGAATCTAACGCAACGGGCACGAACAAGCTCGCGACCTCGACCAAGTCCTAGTTCCCGACCATGGAAGGCTCCGTATCGCCGTCGGGCGTCTTGTCGCCCGGCGGCTCCTTTCTGTGGCGTCCTCGCCGAGCGGAGGCCGTTCCGGCTGAGCTCACGGCTCGCTTCGGTCCGCTGCTCGCGCAGGTTCTGTGGCAGCGCGGATGGTCGGAGATCGAAGCCATCGAGGCCTATCTCGATCCCCGTCTCGAGGCCCTGACCTCTCCCTTTAGCTTGCGGGGGATGGAAGCGGCGGCCGAACGGCTTTGCCGGGCCGTACAAAGTGGCGAGCCGATCGTCGTCTACTCGGATTACGACATCGACGGGATGACGGGCCTGGCCATCCTCGTTTCTTATCTGCGCAGCTTGGGCCACGAGAACGTGTCGTTCTTCCAGCCCGACCGACTTTCGGAAGGCTACGGCGTGCACGCCGCGGCGATCCGCGATCTGGCGAGTCGTGGGGCTCGGCTCATCATCACCGTCGATACGGGGATCGCGGCTTTCGAAGCGGCCGAAGCCGCCAAGGAAGTCGGCGTCGATCTGCTCATCACCGACCACCACCAACAGACGGCCGAGACTCTGCCCGACACGCCTTACGTCGTGAACCCGAATCAACGGGGCGACACGAGCGGGCTGAGCTACCTGGCCGGCGCGGGGATGGCGTTCTACCTTTGCGTGGCCGCGCGTAGCCAGCTTCGCAAGGCGGCCTTCTTCGGGCCCTCGCGTCCCGAGCCGGACCTGCGGGAACTGCTCGACCTCCTCGTGCTCGGCACGGTGGCCGACAGCGTGGAGTTACGCGGCGACAACCGCATTCTCGTGCGCGCGGGCCTCAAGAAACTCGCTTTCACGCGGCGACCGGGACTCCGGGCGCTCGTCGACAAAGTCTGCAGCGGCGAGACTTCGCTCACGGCCAAGGACTTGGCCTTCTCGATCGCGCCCAAGCTCAATGCGGCAAGCCGCATGGGACAAGCCCACCTTTCGACCGAACTGCTGCTGACCCAGGATCCGGGCCGCGCCCAGGAGCTCGTCGCGCAGATTCTCAAGCTCAACGACCAACGTTCCAAGGTGCAGGCCGAGATCTTCGAGTCGGCGCAGGCCCAGGCCCGCACGCAGATCGAGGGATCCGATCCGCCCGTGCTCGTCGTTCGCGGCGAATGGCACGAGGGCGTGCTCGGGGTCGTGGCGGCCAAGCTCGTCGACGCTTTCAAGAAGCCCGCGATCGTGTTGACGGAGCTCGCGCACGGCGAAGGCCCGTCGCTGCTGCGGGGTTCGATGCGGACCCTGCCCAAGGTCCACTGCCTCAAGATCCTCGAAGGGGCCCACGACGTGCTGCTGCGTTACGGCGGCCATCGCATGGCGGCGGGGCTTCAGATGCGCGCCGAACACTTTGTCGAATTCACGGAACGGCTTTGGGAGTCGGGCCGGGCGGCCCCGGCCGATCTCTTCGCGGCCGAACCCGTCGCCTACGACGGAGATCTGACGCCCCGGCTCCAGGTCCGCGACATCGTCGCGCTCTCCCAGATGGCGCCGTGGGGAGCCGGAAACCCCGAGCCGCTCCTGCGCGTGCGGGGTCTCGACCCTTCGAAGCGCCAGATCCTCAAGGAAAAACACGTGAAGTTCCGTACCGCGGAAGGCCACGGGCTCATCGGTTTCTCGAAAGCCGCCGAAGTCGGACGTTTCCTTGACGAGGGCGCCTCGAAGCTCGAGGCGCTCGTGGTGCCCGAGATCAATCGCTTTCGTGGAATCGAGACGGTACAATTGAGAATTGAGCATGTCGGACGAGATGACTCTGACGGTCCTGATCTTGGACCCCGACGAGGATTTTTTGAAGGAAGCCCAGTCCCTGGGGGATGAGCGCCTTCGCGTCATCGCCGAGCTCCATTCGCGCTCCAATCCGCACAATCTCGAAGACCTGATCCTCAAACACTATCCCGACGTCGTCGTGCTCAACCTGGACGTCGACGACGTGCTCGGTTTCGGCCGCAGCGTGCAGGAGATCCTGAACGTTCCGCTCGCGCTCCCGCCCATCGTCGTGGGAACGACGAGCCGCGAAGGTTCGGACTTGCGCGCGAAGGCCTACGCCGTCGGCGTGGACGACTATCTCGTGCGCCCCTTCGGATTGCGGGATCTCGGCTTTCGTCTGGGCGTCCTGCGCAAGACCCGCCGTCTGCAGAAGCACCTCGAGCAAGCGACCCGCAAGCTGAGCGGTTTGAATCTGCAGCTCTCGGATTCCAATCGTCGCCTGGAAGAAATGACGGTGACCGACGAGCTCACGGGTCTCTCGAACATGCGCTTCATGACGCAGTTCCTCGAGAAGCAGTTTCAGATGCTGAGCCGTTACGAGCGTCCCTTCGCGCTCCTCATGATCGATCTCGACCATTTCAAGTCGGTGAACGACAAGAACGACCACCTCGTGGGGTCGCAGACCATCCGCACCATTGGGCGCACGATCGACGCCTGCACGCGCACGAGCGACGTGAAGGCGCGCTACGGCGGCGACGAGTACGTCGTGGCGATGCCCGAGACCGACGGCGCGAGCGCGGAGTTCGTCGCGAACCGCCTGCGCGAGGCCATCGCCGAGTCGGTCCACACGGGTCACGACGGCGCCGAGTTCCGCGTCACGGCGAGCATCGGCGTGGCCAGCTTCGCCAAGGACCGGCACACGAGCTACCGCGATCTCGTGAAGGAAGCCGACCGGGCGATGTACCTCTCCAAGAAGAACGGGCGCAACCGCGTGACGCTCTGGCGGCCCGAGTCGACGAGCGAGCTTCAGGAATACGACGAGACGCAGTCGGCGATCATGACCGAGATCAAGAAGATTTCGGGCAAGGAGTAGCGCGGGCTAGGGAGCTTCTTCCTTGGGCTGGCTCCGCGTTTCGAGCCAGCCTCGTGCGGATTCCCACCAACTCGGAGCGCTCGCCTTGGCGAGGAAGCCGGCGGCCGCCGCCCCGATGGCGATTCCCAAGGCGAGCGTCGCCGTGAATTTGAGGAAGGGCTTCCAGCGTTCGAGCCGCGTCTTTACGGGCGGCAGCGTTTTTTCCTCGACCTCGATGAGGCTCGGGTTGCCCGAGACGAGGCGGGCCTCCATGAGGAACTTGCGGATGCGCGACTCGAAGCTCGCGGCGAACTGCGAAGCCGCGTAGTCGCGCAGCGCGGCCTCGACGACCTGCGCCGAGGCGGGGCGCTTTTGCGGCAGCGTCTGCAGGCAATCCGCGATGAGCTTGGCGAGCAGGGGCGGGATGTCGGGCTTGATCTTTTCGGGCGCGATGTAGGCGCCGCGCTGGATGCGCGCGTACACGGATTCCTGCGGCGTCTCGAAGAAGGGTTTCTTGCCGGTCAGCATCTCGTAGAGCGTGATGCCGAACGCGAAAAGATCGGCGCGCGTGTCGAGCTTGCCGCCCACGACTTGCTCGGGCGAAAGGTAGTGGGGCGAGCCGATGAGGATGCCGGGCTGCGTGAGGTTGCCCGTCTCGCCCGGATCGAAAGCGATGCCGAAGTCCATGATCTTGATCTCGCCGCGCAAGCTCACGCGCACGTTGTCGGGTTTGATGTCGCGGTGGACGAGCCCGTGCGTGTGCACGTAGCTGAGACCGGCGAGCATCTTCGCGCCGATCATCGCGGCGACGTCGGGCGGCACGGCGCCGACTTTCTCCAGGATCTCGGCCAGGTCCCAGCCGCCGATGTACTCCATGATGATGAAGGCGTCGTCGCCCACGACGCGGTAGTCGTAAACGTGCGCGAGGTTCTGGTGCAGGAGGTTGGCCGAGGAGCGGGCCTCGCGGCGGAAGCGCTCCTGGATGTCGCGGATGGGGCGGAGCTCGGCGCGGATGCGCTTGATCGCGACGGGCCGATCGAGCAGCTTTTGCCGCCCGCGATAGACCTCGGCCATGCCTCCGATCGCGACTTTCTGGATCTGATCGTAGGAATCTTCGAGGCCGCCGAGAATCTCGAAACCTTCTTGGGCCACGTGACTACTTTAACAGCGGAGCGGGCTAGCGAGTAGCGGGGGAGGGCGTCGTAGAATCGACGCGGGCCGACACGACGCCGTCCTTCAGGCGCAGCGTCACCGCGTCGCCCGTCCGGACGTCGGCGACCGACTTGACGACCCGGCCGTCGGGCTTGGCCGCGACCGAGAAACCGCGATCCAAGAGTTTCAGGGGCGAGAGGGCCTCGAGAACGGCGGCGGATTGGCGCAGGCGCGAGCGGCGGCGCTCAAGCTGGGCCGACATGAGCAGTTCCAGGCGCCTTTGGTACTGAACGAGGCGTTCCTTGTCGCGCGCGAGGCGGCGCTCCGGGGCGGCCGCGACGACGCGGTTCGAGAGCTGGTCCACGCGCAAGCGAAGGTCGTCGAGACGTCGGTTCGCATAGCGGGTGAACTCGAGGTGGCGACGGCGGAGTTCTTCGAGCCAGAGGCGAACGTCGGGCGTCGTTTCTTGCGCGGCGTGGCTGGGCGTGGCGGCGCGTTTGTCCGCGACGCCGTCGGCGATCGTGACGTCGATCTCGTGGCCGACGGCCGAAACCGTGGGGACCTTGGACGCGGCGAGGGCCCGCGCGACGGACTCGTCGTTAAAGCAGAAGAGGTCTTCGTAGGAACCCCCGCCCCGGCCCACGATGAGCACGTCGAGGGGCCGCGGCGCCTGGGCACTGTAGCGGTTCGCCGAGGCGATGGCGGCCACGATTTCGGCCGGGGCGCGCTCGCCCTGGACGGCCGCGTGGAAGACGCTCACTTCGGCGAGCGGAAAGCGGATGCGGAAGATGCGCAGCATGTCCTGCAGGGCCGCGCCCGTGAGGCTCGTCACGACGCCGATACGCCAGGCGACGCGCGGAACGGGACGCTTGCGCGCGGGATCGAAGAGACCCTGGGCCCGCAGCTTTTCCTTGAGCTGTTCGAACTTGAGTTGGAGCGCGCCGATGCCGACGGGTTCCATCTTTTCGGCGACGAACTGCAAGGATCCCGAGCCGCCGTAGTAGTCCAGGCGGCCCGTGCAGATGACCTCGAGCCCGCCTTTGATGTCGAAGGGGACCTTGGTGAGGGCGCCCCGCCACATGACCATTCGCATCTGCGACTTGTCGTCTTTGAGGCCGCAGTAGAGATGCCCGTTGCGGTGAACGCCTTTGAAGTCGGCGATCTCGCCTTGCACGATGACTTGGGGGTAGCGGTCGGCCAGGTGATCGCGGAGCTCTTCGGCGAGCTCGGTCACGGAATAGATCTTGGGGCCGATCTCGACTTTGACGGGCGGCTCCGGTTCGGGAGCGTGCGCCGCCACGATGGCGTCCAGGGCTTGGCTCGCGTCGGCTTCGAAGGGGTCGCGCTCGGGCTCGCGCACGACGGGTTTGGCCGTCATGCCGGGGGCTTGGGGCCAATCGAAGAGGCTGGATTGGGCCTCGGGCGCCCGGGATTTTTTGCTCACTTTAGGGGACGCCTCCATGGGTTTCCGGTCTAGTCCGTGGGGCTAGGGAGGGTCGAGCCGAAGGACCCAAAAACTTTCGCTCGCTTTGCTTGACCACCAAGGGAAGGGCGGTTACAAACCCTCCTTGCGGAACGTTGGTTGTACGTTTGATGTTCCCAAAAGCTTGGTTTCTCTCTGAGGAACGAAGTTTTTTCACTACCACGGAGCGGTAGTTAAGTTGGTTATAACGCCGGCCTGTCACGCCGGAGGCCGCGGGTTCGAGTCCCGTCCGCTCCGCCATTTACAGATTGATTGATTCTCCGATTCTCCCCGCCTGGTGGTGGGTTCCCCCAAAAAGTTTAAGAAGAACAGGCAGCTAGGACTCTTAGTCTGTAATTTTTGAACTGCGGCCAAGCCAAGATCCATGGTGATCGACAACGGACCGGAATTCACGGGACGCGAGTTCGACAGCTTCACGCACAAGAACGCCATCAAACTCGACTTTATCCGCCCCGGAAAGCCGGTGGAAAATGTGTTCATCGAGTTGGTTAACGGAAGGTTTCGCGACGATTGCTTGAACAGGCATTGGTTCTTGGACCTTCAGGCGGCTAAAGCTCGAATCGAAGAATGGCGAGAAGAGTAGATCTGCTGCAGATCGCACAGCTTGCTTGGGGAATCCTACTCCCAACGAATTCGCTGCTCGGCTCGCGGCTAAATCACCGCGGAGTTTCTCTAAAGCTCCCTGGCAGCGTTTTTGGGGGTCAGGTCATTCCAACTCCCATTCGAGGAAGGGGCGCGGGTCGAGTCCCAAAGCCGTCCCAAGCTTAGCTAACGTCTCCAGAGTCGTGTTGTAGCTCGATCTCGACGCCAGCGACTTTAAGGTATCTACGGAGATGCCGGAGTTCTTCGATAACTCGGCATACGACGGCCTTATCCCTACCCGAGCCTCGTACGAATCCAGCATTGCTTTCAGGTCGAATTTCAAACCAGTTGCCGATTCGCTCATGAGTGTATTGACACTACACCCATCAGGCTAAACAATACTAGTTACATCACAGGGGAATGCATCATTTGAGATATTTGTCAGTCAGTCTGTTCACTGGCGCCGGTGGGCTCGATTACGGGCTTGAAGAGGCGCAGTTCGATACCGCAGTCGCAATTGAGATGGATTCGAATTGCTGCAAAACCTTGCGACATAATCGGCCAGACTGGCATGTCGTAGAGTCGCCGATCTCTGAAGTTCCAAGCAAGCAGATCCTTAGTCTTGCGGGCATCAAGCGACGCGAGCTCGACCTCTTGCATGGAGGTCCTCCGTGCCAGCCTTTCTCCAAATCTGGATACTGGAAGACTGGCGACGCAAAGCGACTGAAAGACCCGCGCTCCGACACTCTCAAGGAATACATGAGGGTCCTCGAAGACACTCTTCCCAAGGTCTTCTTGCTGGAGAATGTCTATGGACTTGCTTACGAGGGCAAGGACGAGGGACTGAAGTTCCTCAAGAGGCGCATCGACGCGATCAACCGCAAGCACGGGACCCGATACAGCTTCTCATGGGAGGTGCTAAACGCAGCGGACTTCGGCGTTCCACAAGTTCGAGAAAGAGTGTTCATTGTAGGCTCACGCGATGGCAAACTGTTCGAGTTCCCTAAGCCTCGCTTCTGCGACAGCGAAAAGCCCTTGCCAGGACTTAAGCCCTACAGGACTGCCTGGGACGCTTTACATTCCATTACCGACCTCAGCGAGAAGGCGATACCTTCGAGAGTGAAAGGTCGATGGGGATTTCTTCTTCCGTCGATCCCGGAAGGCCGCAATTACCTTTACCACTCCGAGAAGGGCGAAGGAAAGCCGATCTTCAAGTGGAGGTCGCGCTACTGGAGCTTCCTATTGAAGCTAGCGAAGGACAGGCCGAGCTGGACAATTCTAGCGAGCCCAGGGCCCACGATTGGCCCCTTTCACTGGAATAACCGTCCACTGACCATGCGGGAGATGGCGCGCCTACAGACCTTTCCCGATGATGTCGAAGTACTAGGCGACAGGAGACAAGTTCAAAAGCAACTCGGCAACGCTGTCCCCTCTGCCATCGGCGAGCTCCTCGGAAAGGAGATCCGACGGCAGTTCTTCGGCGAAAAAGTCAGGAGCGCATCGCTAACCCTCATTCCCGAAAAAGCTCGCCTAACCTCGCAGGCTAAGAAGCCGACGACGCTGTCAATCAGCGAGACTCGCAAGGCCAGACTCCTCGAAGGGAAATCCTGATGGCGCGCACCAAAGAAGAAGTCGACATTCAGCCTGAGAGCAATATCCTCACGGTCTTCAGTCGATTGCCGTACCGCCCGTGGTATGCGGTAGCGGAGTTTGTGGACAACTCGATCCAGAGCTATTTTGACAACAAGAGTCGCCTGAAAGCCACAGACGGCAAAAAGTCTGGCTTAAAGATCCAAATCGAGTACTCGCAGCGAGATGGCGGAACGCTCACGATTCGCGACAACGCTGGAGGAATCGCGCCGTCGCAATTCAAGCGAGCATTCAAGTCAGCTGACATCCCGGCTGATACATCTGGGCTTCATGAGTTCGGCATGGGCATGAAATGCGCGGCCTGTTGGTTCTCCCCGCGTTGGCAGGTGAGAACTTCTGCGCTCGGAGATTCATTCTTGCGAACCATCGACTTCGACCTCAAAGAGATCGATCGAAAGCGACCAAAGAGGCTTAGTGTTGAGGTTGCGTCCGCAGCCAAGGATCTTCATTTCACCGAGTTGGTGCTTCGCGATCTGCATCACCCGCTACACGGAAGAACCGTTGGCAAGATCAAGGAGCACCTAGCCAGCATTTATCGTCATTTCATCAGCAAAGGTGATATCCAAATTGATTTCGAGGGACCAATTGCTTACGCAGAGCCTGCGATCCTGAGGGCCCCGTTCCACAAGACTCCGAATGGAAAAGCCCGGTCATGGAAACAACTGATCGACATCAAATTGAGCAAAGGCAAATCTGTGACCGGGTTCGTCGCAATTCGCGAAACCGCAAGCACGTCAGAAGCGGGATTCGCGCTCTTTCGGAAGAGTCGCCTGATCCAAGGCAGCGTAGACGAGACCTGGCGCCCTGAAGAGCTCTTCGGGAAGTCAAACAGCTTCCTTTATCAAAGGCTTTTTGGGGAACTGCACTTCCAAGGCTTTCGCGTCAGTCACACCAAAGACGCCCTCGTCATTGACGACGTTGAAGAAGTGCTAGTCCAGAGACTCAAGAGCAGTATGTCCCGAGGCGCCGAGAGCATCATTACTCAGGCACGTGAACATCGAGTCGGAGCTTCTTCCGAGGAAGTAGCTCCTCGCGCCAAAAGAGTGCTGCAGAAGCTCGAGAAGACCTTCGACAGGGAGATGTCGAGGGTAATTCGTAGCCAAGCCTCGTCTTCGCCCAATACTTCCAGGCCTCCAGAGCGACTTACTAAACCCAAAAAGGGGACTAAGTCCGACGACGACATTCAAAGTACTTTCGCTATCAAGTTCAGGAATGAGGAATGGAAGGTGACCGTGCTGCTTTCGTTCGAGGAAGGCTTGCTGAGCCTGATCGAGGTCAGCGACTACAAAGGGGTGAAAGAAGTCCCTCGATCGCTGACCGTTCGACTGTCCGCAAAGGATCCCTTCTTCCAGAGGTATGTCGGGTCAGACCCTGCCTCGCTCGAGACCTTCATGCGAATGGCAGTTGGGCTGGTGGTGGCCGAAACCACTGCAAGGGACGCGGGAGTCTCAAAGGCGGGGATCGTGCGAGAGAATCTGAACGAAATTTTGAAGAAAGCAATGGGCAGATAAATGGCTAGGAAGAAGGGCAGCAAAGACTCAACAAGCGCATCCGTGCTCCTGCCAGAGCAATCAACATCAGGCTGGCAACCCGTGATCAATGGTGAGTTCAGCGATCTCCTGGCTGAGCAGCGCAAGCTCTCAGACTCTGAGAAGGTACGCTTGAAGGCGACCACTGTATCGATCTTGTCGAAGTGCATTCCACCGAAGGGCGCAGTTGGCAGCGAGACGGGTCTTGTGATGGGTCTAGTTCAAAGCGGAAAGACGATGTCGTTCACCGCGCTGAGTTCGCTGGCACGAGACAATTTGTACCAACTGATTATCGTGATCACAGGCACGAATTTGAATCTTTCGGCTCAGTCCGTTGATCGTCTCAAACGAGATCTCCGAACTACAATGCGTAACGGGACCGTATGGCATTGCGAGGACAATCCTCGGAAGAACAAGGCAGCGAACATTCAATCAAAGCTTGATGTATGGAGAGATCAGGCGGCATTCCCGATCCTCAAGCAGACAGTTCTCATCACGGTCATGAAGAATCATCGCCATATCGCTCACCTGGTGGATCTCCTGGGCGAGCTTGAGCTCGACGGCGTATCAGCATTGGTCATCGACGATGAAGCCGACCAGGCCAGCATGAACGCCAAGGTCAACAAAAGAGAAGAGAGTACTACTTACACGCGTATTCTTGATCTCCGCCGCGCTCTACCCAGCCATACATACGTTCAATACACTGCAACTCCTCAAGCGCCTCTGCTGATCAACAAGATCGACACGCTCTCACCCCGATTCGTCGAGCTTCTCGAGCCTGGGGATGACTACGTAGGGGGAGAAGAGTTCTTTCACCATAACAAGAACCTGGTTTTGGAGATTTCCGAGGAAGAACTGCCGGAAACCTGGCCGGACTCCGAGGGCCCTCCTCCGTCGCTACTGAGAGCGCTCCGATTCTTCTTCTTGGGCGCTGCTGACCAACTGTTGAAGGGACAGCCGGATCGCCGATCGATGATGATACATCCCTCTCAAGAACGAGCAATCCATAAAACCTATTGCAACTGGGTGCGACACATTAAGAGTTCCTGGGTCAACGTGCTTTCGAAGCCCGCGTCTGTAGATGGTAAGGAACTCCTCAAGGAGTTCGAGCACGACTTCAATGAGATCCAATCAACGGCGCCCAACGTGAATTCTTTTGACAGGCTCATTCCCGCGTTAAGCCAAGCAATCAACATTTGTCAGATCGAGGAAGTGAACACCAGGCAACAAGCGAGAACGCCTCAAATTTCATGGGCCAACTCGCTGTTCCACATTCTCGTCGGCGGAGCCGCCATTGATCGAGGATATACAGTTGAGGAACTCACTGTGACGTATATGCCTAGACCTAGGGGCGTCGGAAACGCGGATACCATTCAGCAGCGAGCGCGCTTCTTCGGATACAAGCGCAAGTATCTCGGGTTCTGCAGAGTTTTTCTCGAACCTGGTGTACTCCAAAGCTTCACGAACTACGTCGATCACGAACGCGACCTACGCCAGCGTCTTGCGGACCATGTCAAGAGCGGCAAACCTATGACCGAGTGGAAGAGACTGTTCTACCTCTCCCCAGACCTTAGCCCGACCAGAGCGTCTGTTCTCGATCTTGAATACGATCGGGGTAATTACGACAGAAAGTGGTTTCGCCAGGACTACCCTGCTTCCGGTGGAGAGTCGTTCATCCAGCACAACAGAAGCGTTCTCGATTTCATGCTGAATGGCATCGAGTTCACCGAGTTCCAGGGCCACAAGCGCCGGACAACGGAGCAGAAGCACGCGTTCTGCCACGTTTCCCTCGAGGATCTATACCGAAAGCTTCTAGTAGAACTGACCTTCGGCGAACCTTTGGATTCCCAGAAGTTCACCGGCGTCCTGCTCCAGCTGGAGCGTAAGCTCAGATCTAGTAAGAACGCAGAGGCATCCATCATCCTCATGAGCCCTGACGGGAAAAGACGATCCCGGGAAATCGATGCGGATCTAAAGATCAAGAAGCTGTTCCAGGGTAAGAACTTTGATCGCAGAACAGGTGAAGTCATTTATCCAGGCGCTGAATCTGTTCGCGAAGATGACATCGTCTCGCTCCAAGTCTACCGCCTTGATTTGACCTCGAGCAACAAGGTGATCAGGGATGTGCCGACCTTCGCCCTGTGGATGCCCGAGGGATACGGGTCGCCTTGGTATAACCAGCGGGAACAATGATCGATGAAGGACTTATCAAAACTTCTTGAGTCGCTGTTGCCCGCCACTCGAAGCTCGAAGGGCATAGTTTATTCCGTTGAGGCAGTGAGGCCATCGGATTGCGCATTCATCGGCAACGACGAGAATGGAAACGCCGTAGCGATCATAGTCTGCGAGGATTCGCTGCAAAGCGACTTACCAGATCTTCGGTTGGAGCACTTCACCGTCGACCCGAACCGCTTTTGCATTGTCTCGAGCGACAATTCTCGTCTCAAACGCGAAGGTCGATTCTGCACGCTGACCTTCACAAGTCCGGATCAGACACTTAGGAATTTATTTTTGCGTCTACTCGTCGCATTGGTCGAGGACTTACCTTCGGTACCCACTAAAATCCAAGTGATGTCTCGCATCTCTCAGATCGTCGATTTGTTCACTGCTATGAAGAGCCCTCCTCAAAAATCCCTGATCGGGATCTGGGGCGAACTTATCATTCTTGATCTCGCGACGGATAAGGCTACAGCGCTCTCGGCGTGGCATGATAAGAACTCCGAAACCTGTGACTTCGTGAGCGGCAATACAGGGCTTGAGGTCAAATGCACGACCCGCGAGCGGCGTATACATAGGTTCTCGCTCGAGCAGGTCACGCCAACCAATATACCTGAGTCAACTTTCGTCGCATCCATGCTGACAAGAGCTACAGACGAAGGGATGAGTGTCTCCGATCTTGCCAATCGAGTGCGTGAAAAAATCTCCGAGCGAAAGCTGATTCTGAAACTAGATAGGGCGATCTACTCAGCACTGGGAACTTCTTGGGTTGAAGCAGATCAGTCGAAATTTGACCTTGATCTTACGTTTAAGACCCTAAAGTATTACAACGTTGCTGATCTGCCAAAGCCGACGGGAACAATGCCGCCAGGAGTGTCCAATCTTCGCTTTGACTGCAATCTCGAGATCGTTCAGCCGCTGAAAACTCCAGATCTCAAATCAAACGCCCTTCTCCGAACCATCCTAATCTAAATCGATTCGGACGATCCCAGTTGTTTGTTTCGATCTCGAGTTAGGCCACGAATCAAATTCGAAACATTGAAACTTGCTGCGTTTGCAGCTCGCGTGCGATTAAGTCTTGTCCGAACGGAGAGCCGTCTGGAACACCACCTCAGCAGGATTCTGAATTGCCGACAGGACATTTTCAGCGATTTTATCGATTAACTTTTGCCCCCAGAAAGGATCAGTCGTTTCGTAGTAGATCACGCGGATGTGTCGAAGATCAAACGGGACATCTGCTTCACTGGAACAAACAAGAACAACTGGCTTCCCCGAAGCATGGGCCAATCCTAGTTCGTAGTATACGTTCGGATTTCGGCCAGTGAGCTCAGCAATCAGTACCTTCGAGCTTTGGATTCCCGACCAAATCTGATCAATAATCTTTCCAGTCTTGAAGATCTCATCATCGGCCCTTAACGGGCGAAGTCCGGCCTTCTCAATGGCCGGAGCATAAATCTTCTCATAATAACTTCCGATTGGGAGAGCGAAGGGCATCATCACGAAGCACGTGTCGCCAGCGACAACTTTAACCTCTTTTTCCAGTCGCTTCAGAGTCGCTGACTTTTCAGTTGGGCTGCTCAGTTGTTCCGTTGCGTCTATTACTCTTTGTTTGCCGTCATGCTCCTCGAGCAGCTGGGCATAGCGTAATGTGGTAAGAAACACATCTTTGAACTCCGAGACTTTTCCTGACGGAATGTTAAATCGATCAGTGATTGCATTTTCGAAGAACTGAGCGTCGGGTAGGTTTTCGTTCCGATAGTGGTTGTAAACATCGGAGATCTCGGGAGCCCTTAGGACCGCCTCTCGTAAGCCACTAAGCTTGTCGCTCGGGGACTGTGGTTTAAGAATTTTGCGTGCCAGGTCAGTCAAGGCCAAGCGGCCGGAGGCGGGCTTGGATACAAGGCCGAATTTGGCAGCCGAACTCACCTCAACGCTGTACGGACCACGGTTGTACTTTACCCCTATGTATCGAGCAGCCTCCTGCTCAGTGCACTCTTGGCCGGCGTTTTGATCAAGGATGCCCTTTGGTATTCTTAGCGCCCGCTCTAAGTCATGCCGAGGGTACTTGGGCACTACCACTGCGGATGAGTTTCTTTTGTTTTGCTTTTTTTTGCTCACGCGCGCCATAGGTGAATGTTTATCGGCGGGCATCGTTAGGATCTTAATAACCGTTGTTTACCCTCCAGAATATACTTGCTGCCAAATTTCCACACACCTCCTCAAGGCCCTTACGATGATGATGCGGTGGGTAGCGAGTCCCGTCCGTTCTGCCACTTTCACTTACAGATTTATTCCGAGCGGCACTTCTCGTTTGGATTGTTCCCTTTTCTCGAACGCTTTCCGTAAATCCGCGAGCGTGTCGGCGCGCCAGGCGCGGGCTTGTTCGGGCATCGCGCGCAGGAGCGCGGCCGGGTGATAGGTCGCGATGACCCGCGCGCCGCGCTCGTCGCGGAGGTCTTGCCGGGAGCGGGCTTCGCCCACGGGAAGCGCGTACCCGAGCACCGAATGGATGGCCGTGCCGCCCAGGCAAACGACGACTTCGGGCGCCACCATCGCGAGCTCGTCTTCGAGCCACATGCGGCAGGCGCGGACGTGCGTGGCTTCGGGCCGTCGATGCACGCGCATCTTGCCTTGCTCGACGAAGCGAAAATGCTTCACGGCGTTCGTAAAGTAGACGTTCTCCGTGGGCGCCGCGATCTCGGCGAGAAGTTCCATGAGAAGTCGCCCGGCGGGGCCGACGAAGGGAAGTCCCTCGCGGTCCTCTTGGTCGCCGGGCTGCTCGCCCACGATCGCGACGCGCGCCCGCGCGGGCCCGCGGCTCGGGACGCCCGGGCGTTTGGATTCGCACAGATCGCAGGCCGTGCAAACGCGCACGCCCGCGCGGAGCTCGTCGAGGGTTTTGGGCCGCGATCGCACGGTCGTGGGTCGGGCCTCTTCGCGGCTCTTCTCGATCATCTCGCGCGCGCGACGAGACGAGCCCGCGATCATCGATGGTATGAGCTCGGCTTCGGGTAGATTTTTCCAAAAACGCACGGGCATCTCGCGTTTCATCATGCGCACTTTGAGTCGCGCGGGATTGAAGGTACTCGCGAAATAGCTCCGCCAGAGATCTTGGAAGGGGTCCTTCGTCGCGCTCGGCTTCGAAAGCGGTCCCGGAACGCGTCTCGACTCGAAGGGGGTCCACGCCAAGCCTCCGTCGGGCGTCAGGATGGCGGCGTTCATCGAACCGAAACGCTTGCGGAAGAAGGTTTCGGCCAAATCCAAGATCAGGTGATCCGGCTCGTACCACGCCGCGAAGACTTCGGGGTCGTCGCCGACCCGTTCGAAGCGCACGAAAGCCGTCATCTTGTGCAGGTCGCGCCGAACCTGCTTGTCGAGGATGCCCAGGCGATGCACGCGGGGATCCGCGACGTCCTCGAGCAGGCGGGGGCGACCGTGGGTGAGATCCCAGAGCACGGCGTAAAGGAGCGGCCACTGCTCGCCGCTCCGGTGCGGAGCCACGGCTTTCGCGAGCGAGAGAAACTCTTTCGGGCAGCGGAACTCCCGGTCCGTGGCCGGCAGGACCGTAGGGTCCGAAAAGAGCTGCAGTTCCGTCGATGTTTCCCAAGCCATGCGGGCGGGCGGCGTTTCTGCCGAGAGACCTTCGCGGGCCAGCTTACGCCAGCTTTCGAAATCGAGGCCCATCAAAGCTCTCCCGAGAGAGCGAGCCGGGGAGCTTCGAAGAGACTGAGTTGGCGTTCTTTCCGGGACACGAGCGAATCCGTGAGCGCCTTCGTGTCGAGCTGACGGAGCGAAGGATTCCAATCCGCGGTTTGCAGAAAGTAGCGGGCTTTCGAAAGCGGTACGCGTAGCCGGGCGAGGTCGTCGAGCCGCAGGCGTCTCTGCCGGCGGGCGAGCAGGATGCGCTCGACGTTGCGTACGCCGAGGCCCGGCACGCGGAGCAGGGCGCGCTTGTCGGCGCGATTCACGTCGAGCGGAAAAGCGCCGCGATGGGCGAGGGCCCACGCGAGCTTGGGATCCATCTCGAGCGGAAGGTTCTGCGTTTGCGCGTCCGTGACGAACTCCGACGCGCGGAAGCCGTAGAAACGCAGGAGCCAGTCGGCTTGGTAGAGCCGGTGCTCGCGCACGAGCGAAGGCGACTCGAGCGGAAGGCTCGGATCCGCGTCGGGAATCGGGCTGAAGGCCGAGTAGTAGACGCGTCTCAGTCGGTAAGTGGCGTAGAGCGCGGAAGACTTGTCGAGGATGCTCCGGTCCGAGCTCGGCGTGGCGCCCACGATGAGTTGGGTCGTCTGGCCCGCCGGAAGGTAAAGCCGTTTGGTCTGCGATCTCGCGACGAGGGCCCTCGATTCGGGTTGACGCTCGACGAGCGCCGTCTTGACGGTCTGCATCGTGGCTTCGATCTGCGCGTGCGTCTTGCCGGGGGCCAAACGGCCGAGGTCCCGTGCCTCGGGGACTTCGATGTTGGCGCTGACGCGGTCCGCGTAAAGCCCCGCTCTCTCGACGAGCTCCTTGGAGGCGCCCGCGACGGCCTTAAGGTGGATGTACCCGCAAAAGCGATGCTCCTCGCGAAGCAAGCGCGCGGCCTCGATGAGCTCTTCCATCGTGGCGTCGGGGCTCGAAAGCACGCCCGAGCTCAGGAAGAGCCCTTCGATGTAGTTACGCTTGTAGAAGTCCATCGTGAGGCGCGCCACCTCGGAAGGCGTGAAGCGCGCCCGCTTCACGCCGCTCGAGAGGCGATTCACGCAGTAGCTGCAATCGTAGATACAGTAGTTCGTCAGGAGGATCTTGAGCAGCGAGATACAGCGTCCGTCGGGCGTATAGCTGTGGCAGATGCCGGGCCCCTCGGCGTTTCCGAGCCCGCCTTGTTCCCGCTTCCGCTTGGATCCGCTGCTCGAGCAGGAGGCATCATACTTGGCGGCGTCGGCCAGGATTTCAAGCTTCGTGCGAATGTCCATACTTTTGTATGGTATCGAGCGATGCGCCGGCGTTCAAGCGAGCTTCAAGGTCTTTGAAAAGGGCTCCGAGCGCCATCTCGTCGGGAGACGTACGCTTTATCCAAGATGCCATGCACGCCCCTTCCCCTTAGGCCCATCGTATCGAGTTTCTGCGGAGGATCCCGGGAAAACGGAGTAGGTTGGCGGGAGCCATGAAAGCTCGCTTCGAGAATACCTACCGACGTTTGCCCGAATCCTTCTATTCGAAGGCGCTGCCTCGCAAGGTGAGTCGTCCGCGGCTCGTCCATTGGAACCAGGCGCTGGCGGATTTCCTGGGGATCGAAACTTCGGACGACGCGGAACGGGCCGAGATCTTTGCGGGGAACCGCTTGCCCGAGGGCGCCGATCCGATCGCGCAGGCCTACGCGGGTCATCAGTTCGCGCATTTCGTTCCCCGTCTTGGCGACGGGCGTGCCATTTTGCTCGGCGAGCTCAGGGCGGGAGACGGCAAGCTCTACGACCTTCAACTCAAGGGGCCCGGGCCCACGCCCTACTCGCGCGCGGGCGACGGGCTCGCCGCGATCGGCCCCGTCCTGCGGGAATACCTCGTGAGCGAGTTCATGCATCGGGTCGGCGTTCCCACGACGCGGGCGCTCGCCGTTTGCACGACGGGCGAACCCGTTTACCGCGACGAAGTTCTGCCCGGGGCCGTGCTGACCCGCGTGGCCGCGAGCCACGTCCGGGTGGGGACCTTTCAGTATTTCTACGCCCAAGAAGACCGCGAGGGGCTCGAGCGTTTGCTCGCGTTCAGCGCCGAACGCCATTACCCGCGCTTGGCGCGCGACGCGGATCTCCCGCTGCAGTTTCTGGCGGCGGCGCTGCGGACGCAGGCCGACCTCGTGGCGCGCTGGATGGCGTTCGGGTTCATCCACGGCGTGATGAACACGGACAACTCGTCGGTGGGCGGCCTGACGATCGACTACGGCCCCTGCGCCTTCATGGATACTTTCCGCGCCGACCAGGTCTACAGCTCGATCGACCGCCAAGGTCGCTACGCCTACGCCAACCAACCCCGCATCGCGCACTGGAACCTCGTGCGCTTGGCGGAGTGCCTGGCGCCGCTTTGCCCGGGCGAGCCCGAGGCCGTCGTGGAGAGCGTCAATCGCACGCTGTCGGAGTTCCCGGTCGTCTTCGAGCAAGCCTGGTGCCTGCGGATGGGGCGAAAGCTCGGCCTGCGCGATCCTTCGGTCGGGGATCGCGAGCTCATCGTGGCCTGGTTGGAATACCTTCAGTCGGCGGATCTCGACTTCACCCTCGCGTTCCGGCGTCTCCCCGAGTTGCTCGAATCGCCGCGGTCGAAGTTCTTTCCGGACGCTCCCGAGCTTGAGCGTTTCGTCTCGAGCTGGCGGGGCCGCGTGGGCACCGTGGACGAAGTGCGGGAAGAAACGCGCAAGGTGAATCCCGTCTACATTCCCCGCAATCACCTCGTGGAGCGGGCGATTCGCGGCGCCAACGCCGACGACTTCCGTTTCTTCCACGAGCTCCGCGCGGCGCTCGAAGATCCGTTTACCGAAAGGCCGGGCCTCGAGGTTTTCGCGACGCCGCCTCGGCCGAGCGAGATCGTCGAAAAGACTTTCTGCGGGACTTAGCGCCGAGCCCCGGGGCCTAGCGCGCCCGCGCGCGGACGTCGCGTTCGCTGATTTCGCCGTCGGTGCCGGGCTTCACCTCGCGTCCGAACGCGTTCGAGATCAGGCTACCGATCGAGCTCCAGATCTTGATCTCGGGTTGGAGGAGCGGGCCTTCGAAGGGAACCTTGGCGGCGACCTTGTCCTTCGACCAGCGGCGGAAGATCGTGCCGGCCACCGCCGCGACGACGTCGGAAACCGAAGCCGGATCGTCCCGCGGACCCGTCGCGTCCGTCACCTTGAGATCCGTGATGACCGGTTTCACGTAGCCTTTGATCCGACCATCGACCGAAGCCGCCTCGGAAGCCAGGTGCAATCGTCCGGACGCGATGTCGAGACCGCCGTAGGACTTGAAGAAGTCGTTGAACTCCGCGAGTTGGATCCCATCCGCTTCGAGGTTGTAGTCGAAGGCGGGTGGGTTCGAGAGGATGTTCAGCCGCCCGTCTACTTTCAGCCGTCCCTTCTCTTGGACGGCGGCCGAAACGGCGAGGGTCGACACGAGACGTTCCGCGGAATTCTCGGAGTTCGTCAGGTTCGTGGCGTGGACCTGAAGGTCGCGCAGAAAGAGGTCGACCTCGGGCTTACGCGAGAAGTCGCGAAAATGGACCTCCGAGTTCGACACCACGAGCTCTTCGATCTCGAGCGGGAAGAGGCGGTCGATCGCGTCTCGCCACCCTTTGCCTTCCACGCCCGCCTGCTTCTCGGCCTCGGTCGGGCCGTTTACGAAGTTCACCTTGAGACCGTCGACGCGCACGCGGCCGACGACGTGACCTCGGAGCAGGGGACGCCAGGCGATCGAAAAGTCGACGCTCGAGCTTTCGACGAAGGGCACGGGGGACTTGTTCTCGATCTTCGCGAGATGCAAGCCTTCAAAGTGGTAGGCGCCGCGGTAGAGCGACAGATCAAGATCGGCGATGGCGCCCGTGTAACCCTCGATGTCATCCTTCAGGACCGAGTTGATGTAGGACTTGAGCACCGGGGGCAGGGCCATGCGAACCCCGACCAGGGCGATCACGACGACGAGAAGGATCTTGTGCGAACGCTTGAGGCGGTGAAAATTTTTCATGGCGTGAAATCGTGCAATGCGCGTGCCAAATCGAGGGGTGGCGTCTCGCGATGTGACGAAATCGACATCCGGACTCCATGGGGGCTTCACCCCTCTCAACTAAAATCAAAATGTTTTGGAGGGAAGCGCATGCCGATGAGCTCCGTCGCGGTTCGTCCTCGCTTGTGTCAGGGCGTTCTTATCGTGGAAGACGAACCCGATATTCGCGAGTCGTTGAAACAGATGCTCGAGTTCGAAGGTTACCGCGTTTGGGTTGCTCCCGATGGGGCGAAAGGCCTCGAGGTACTTAAACAGAAGGACCGTCCTTGCCTCGTTCTCCTGGATCTCATGATGCCCGTCATGGACGGGTGGGCCTTCGCCGAAGTTCTCAACGCCGATTCGAATCTGTCCCGCAACCCGGTCGTCGTCGTGACGGCCTTTGCGGACACGGCGCGGGGGCTAGGTGCCCAACGGATCATCCGCAAGCCCTTCGAGATGAGCGAAATCCTGTCGGTCGTGGATCGCTTCTGTGGGAAGGAGGCCGCGGCGTATGTTCACTGAACATGTCGGAGAGGTTCTTGGCGAAGTCGCCAACTCGCGCAACTCGGCGCATCTGGCGGGGGTCGCCCGGCTCGTACAAGCCGTTCAGGATCTTTCGCTCGCGCGCAACCTTGCCGCCGTCGTCGACGTGACTCGGCACGCGGCCCGCGATCTGGTCGGAGCGGAAGGCTCGACTTTCGTGCTGCGCGACCAAGATCAGTGCTACTACGTCGACGAGGATGCGATCGAGCCGCTCTGGAAGGGCAAGCGCTTTCCCCTCGAATCCTGCGTGAGCGGGTGGGCGATGCTTAACCGCGAGCCGGTCGTCATCGAGGATGTCTACGCCGACGAGCGCGTGCCGACCGCGGCTTACCGGCCCACCTTCGTCAAGAGCCTCGTCATGGTCCCCATACGTACCGAGAGTCCCATCGGGGCCATCGGCAACTACTGGGCGCAGGAACACCGGGCCGAAGCGTGGGAAGTCGCGCTCCTCCAGTCGCTCGCCCACAGCACCTCCGTCGCGCTCGAGAACGTTCAGCTCTACGCGGATCTGCAAGGGGCCTTGCGCGCATCCGAGTCCGTTGCCCAGGAACTGTCGCGCCAACTGGCCCTGCGCGATGACTTCATTTCGGTTGCGGCGCACGAGCTGCGAACGCCTTTGACGCCCTTGCTCATCCAAGCGCAGTTTCTCGAACGGCTTTCCGCCACGGAAGGCTTCGATCCCGATCGACTTCGTTCGGAGCTGAGGCGATCGAGCGAAGTCTCGCGGCGGCAGGTTTCGGCGCTTTCCCATCTCGTGAACGACTTGCTGGACGTTTCTCGGTTGCAGCTCGGAAAGTTTCGCTTCGACTTTGCCGAGGGTGACCTCGCGACGGCCGTGGTCGATACGGTCGATTCCGTTCGCACGCTGAGCGTGGCGCCGATCCGGTTGAAAGTCGAAGGCGAATTCGTCGGTCGCTGGGATATTCCGCGCATGAAGCAGATGCTCCGGCACCTGCTGCTGAACGCGATTACTTACGGGGAGTCGAAGCCGATCGACGTCGAGCTCGACGTCGTCGACGGCCGCGCGCGACTCAGCGTGCAGGACGCCGGCATCGGCGTCGCGCCCGAGGATCAAGAACGCATCTTTCAACGCTTCGAACGCGCGAGCTCCATCAAGCGCTTCGGCGGTATGGGGGTCGGGCTTTACCTCGCGCGTGCCGTCGTCGAGGGCCATGGCGGCAGCCTGGGACTGCGGAGCGCGTTGGGTGAAGGCGCGACCTTCGTCGCGAAACTCCCGATCCGACCGGCCTTGGCGTCTTAACTTCGCCGTTCGGGTGGAACTTGTGCCCCGGAACGAGGATTGCAGCTCGAGGAACGACGGCAGAAGGATTGCCGAAGGAGGTTCCATGGCACGAGGAGACAAGTCCGCTTACACCGACAAGCAAAAGCGAAAGGCCGAATATATCGCCGACGGTTACCGCCGTCGCGGTACGTCCGCGAAGACCGCGAAGGCGCGGGGCTGGGCGACGGTGAACAAAGAGTCGGGAGGCGGCAACAAGTCCGGATCGGGACGCGGCAAGGCGGAGTCCCACGCGTCTTCCAGCAAGGGTGGTCGCGTGGCCGCCAAGCGCTCGTCGGGTCGCAAACGGCGGACGATGCACTGATCTAGCGCGGGACGGCGGTGGTGCGGCCGTCCCGTTTGGCGACTTGGTTCAGGCTCCGTCGCTCTTGATGATTCCGCAGGCGAGTCGATCGCCGGCGTCGCCGCTAGGTTGACTCTTCAGGTCATCCGCTTTCGCGTGAACGATCAGGGCCCGGCCCATGATGGAGTTGATGCCTTGGTTGAGCGTCGCTTCCTTCACGACGAAATCGACGTTCACCCCGCCCCGGGAATTCGTCCGGAGGTTGCCCATGTCGCCCGGATGCCGATCGGCGCCGTGACGGTCGCCGTGCGGTTTTTGCTCGGGGTTGAAGTGACCTTTCGCCGAGGCGAAACTCGGGGCTTCGCACTCGAAGCCCTCGTGCACGTGGAATCCGTGGACTGAGTTTTTGGTGAGTCCGCTCAGGCGGGCCTGCACGCGAACGCCGTCGGCGGTCTGCGTAAACTCGACCTTGCCTCGGGAAGCGCCCTTGGCGTCGAGAAGCTCGGCGGAAGCCCGGGTGCCGACGCCTTGGGTCGGCATATCATTTTGCTCGTTGTGAGTTTGGAAAGAAGTCTTTGGGTGTTCGGGCTTCGCCTCGCCCTCTTGGTGCGCGCAGCGACTAAGGCCCACGCTAACGAAGAGCGAAAAAAAGAAGGTCAATCGAACGGCGTTCCAAAACGAATGGATGCTTTTCATGGATCTTCGGGAAGCACGAAACGGACCAGCTTCATCGTCGTTTAAGTCGCGCTTGGGCGTGGCGACTTACCTCGGTGCCGACGCGTCTTTCCACGGCCGGGGAAGAAAGGGACGCGGAACGCGCGCTCGGCAAAGAGCTCGAGTGGCCCTGCATTTGCACCTTCCGATCTTGAGCGAAGGAGGTCACTTATGGCTCAACAAAAAAACAAGCGAAGTTCGGCGAAGACGCGCGAAGAGATCAAAAAGGCGTCCTTGCCCGCGATCCCACGCGACAATCTCAAGCAGGCTTTCGGTGGCGTGGAGAACAAAGGCCCGGCCGCCAATCCCAAGTCGCGCCACCGCGGGACGGCCCTCAAGAGCCGGCAGACGCAAAAAAGCCGAGTTCTCCATCACGCCGTTTAAAGTGTGACCGCGCCCTCGGTCAAAGCAGGCTGAGCTGCGAAGTCGGTCTTCGAAACGCCGCCGTCGAAAGCGTCGGGAACTCGGACTCGAGTCCCGCCTTTCGGCGGGCGACGTGGAAGAGCGCACGGATCTGTTCGGCAAAAACTCCCTGTCCCCGCATTCTCGATCCGAAATCGGCATCGTTCAACTTGCCGCCTCGAAGCTCGCGAATGCGCCGGAGGACCTTATCGGCTCGATCGGGTCTGAAGCGGCGGATCCAATCCTCGAAAAGATCCTTCACGCCGAAGGGCAAGCGCAAAGGCGTGAATGAAGCGTAGCGGGCTCCCGCTTCCGCGCACGCCTGCAATATGCGTGGCATTTCTTCGTCGGTGAGCCCCGCGATGAGCGGAGCCACGTTCACGGCGACGGGGATGCCCGCCTGCGCAAGCCTTCGAATCGCGTCGAGACGATAAGCCGGCCTTGAAGTCCGTGGTTCCATCGACGCGCAAAGCTCGTCGTCCAAGCTCGTCACCGAAATCATGACCATGGCGGCTCGGTCCGCGGCCATGGGGGCCAGCACGTCGATATCGCGCGTGACGAGGTGGTTCTTCGTTATGACGAAAACGGGGTTGCGGAACTCGGCGAGTACTTCGAGACAAGCCCGCGTGAGCCGAAAGCTCCGCTCGGCCGGTTGGTAGCAATCCGTATTGCCGCTCGAAACGATAAGCCGTGGCTCCCAGCTTCGGCTCATGAGGCGTTCGCGCAAGAGCTCGGGAGCCTTCGTCTTGACGAAGATCTTGCTCTCGAAGTCTTCGCCCGCGGACAGCCCCAGGT
>ERZ761607.688-NODE-688-length-53243-cov-6.396330_pt1 | contig 53243 bp, 49 predicted proteins | sample MGYA00511164_ERZ761607 | MGnify/ENA primary metagenome ERZ761607 (study PRJEB28899, sample SAMN02445080) | bioreactor sludge metagenome | biome: EBPR sludge | place: Australia: Brisbane, Thorneside Wastewater Treatment Plant | collected 2011-06-22 ...
GCGGGGGAGTACTGGGATCAGGATGCGCAACTGCTGTACCTGCGCGCGCGGTGGTATGACCCGCAGATCAGGCGGGTCATCAGTGCGGATCCGTTTGAGGGGAGGCAGAGGGATCCGAAGTCACTCAATCGGTACAGCTAAGAGCCCTCAAGGCAGGGCGGCTATTGCGATCGGCTTAGGCATCTTCTACGAAAACTATGGATACGGCGGTGCCCCTTGGGTTGAACTAGGTCGCGGACAAAAGACAAAGTTGCGTTTGATGACTTCGAGCCCCTGCGACAGAAACTCCAACAAGCTCTTGGCAATGACCTTGCATGTGCACTCTTCGAAGCTGACCTCGACCAACTGCCCGACCACGCCACCATCACCCGGCGCAAGGTCATAACAAATGACCGGATCGCCATCGCCACCCAGTGGCAGCAGCCCCCTACCAAAGACCGGCACTGCCGTGCCTGGCCACAGTCCCCAACCATCGCTGGGCATCTTGATTGACTTCAGGTCTTTGCATCTCGCAACAATGTCGTCCTCTATCCCAAGGGATACCGCGTTGTCCCAGGGGATTCCGATGCGTTGGTGCGCGTCCAGCAGTTCATGCAAATCAGGCGGCAGTTTGATTGATAAAGCCTTCTCGATCTTGCTGCGTCGAGCCAGTGGCATCGGTGGCAAAGTGTCTTCAAGTGCTCCATCGCAATCCGAACTGCGCACATAGCATTCGACCAATTCGGCGCATGCCCTCTGTAGTGGAGTGGTTTGGGGGTTAGAAGTGACCAGTTTCACAGCCAACTCGCGCCGCTCAGCATCTGTTAGTGGTTGCGCCACCGTTTGCACTGAGGCCAAGTTCACTGCAGCGCGCAACGTGTCCATTGTTTTCTGCCAATAGGCCATCGGATCGCGCAGCATCGCCTCAGCCTCCGCTAGGCGCTCGGGCGTCATTTCATTTTCGGCCGCTCTTTTTTTCTCCTCGGCTAGGTCGCGTTTGATTTCGCGCTTCATGGACTTGATGCCGTTTTCGAGGAAGGCTTCCAGGCTCGGGAAAGCGACTCTTGCTAAGCCCTTTCTCAGCGAAACGTTGACGACTTGGTGCATAACGCCCCCGGTGGCCACATTGGGGTTGCTGTCAATGCAATACACGCTGTCGTCGTAGTAGCCGAAAACAATCAAATTTCGACCAAATTTGACCGGTACATTTATACCGGCTTCAACCTTCATCGGGGGAGAGTGGTCGCGTGCCTGATCGTTGTAAACATCGCAGTGGAATGTGACCCCACTCGGGGGATATAGCATTATTTTTTGCCAAGGCTCAGTGACCAATAGTGCGGTGCAATATAGAGTTACCAGCGGATTCGGCAGAACAAAGCCAACCACGCGAGCAAGAGTCTCTGAGTCGTACTTTTCGATATGCATTGACGCCGGCAAGTCCGGGTATCGCTGCAAGGCCAGTTTGGAAACTTCCTGGATAAGTGCGATCAGCTTTGCGTTACTCATCTCCATGAACCTCTTCCGGCACGATTGATGCAAAAACTGGGGAAGGCAGGAATCGAAACATTCAAGAAGAGTGAACCGCCCCGGGAATCGTGGAGGCCGGTTGGTTTAAGTCAGGTCGCCACCATGGAGGTCTGACTGGCGAGTTGCCGGTAGTAGTTTGCCTCAGCTTCTGCAGGCGGTATGTATCCAATGGGCCCGAGCAGCCGATGATGGTTGAACCAGGACACCCATTGCAGCGTTGCCAGTTCCACCGACTCACGGGTTGGCCATGATCGCCGGTGGATCAGCTCGACCTTGTACAGCCCGTTGATCGTCTCGGCCAGGGCGTTGTCATAACTGTCGCCCTTGCTGCCCACCGAGGGCTCGATTCCAGCTTCTGCGAGCCGTTCGCTGTAGCGGATGCTGACCTATTGCGACCCCCTGTCGGAATGGTGAATCAGTTCGCCATCACGCTCGGGTTGGCGGGCATGCAGCGCAGTTGGGGGTTGCGTTGCTGGGCGGCATGGCGCCAATAGCCAGACGGGGCGATCTGCAGCACTTTGCAGATCGACTCGACCCCGTAGGCCTGTCGATGCTGGTCGACGAAGTCCTTCAGGACTTCAGACGGCGGTCGAGCTCCGCCTGGGCGAAAAACGCGCTGGCCAGCTTCAAGATCTCGTTGGCCTTGCGCAGCTCCTTGTTCTCGCGTTCGAGTTCCTTCAGGCGCTGCAGCTCGGATGTGGTGATGCCCTCGCGCACGCCGCTGTCAGCCGAGCACTGCCTCCGGAGGATCACCACACGATTCCAGTTTATCTATGCGGTAGCGTGGCGCAGAGGACGTCGGAGAACACATGGAGGCAACAAAAACTGATCCATTGGGGACTTGGGTTGATCTGGGTGCGAGTCACAGTTGCCGAGGAAATGGCTGACCGCACGAATCCAGAGATGATGAGATTTGCGGAAACCCCGATAGGATGTGGCGCCATCGCCGGATAGATTGGCGAGTTTTACGAAGAAGGCGAGTTCATGGAGCTTGGCATCCCCACTATTCGCACTGCCTTCAATTTGGAAAAGCCTCTCTATATCGGCGGCAAGACATCTTTGCCGGGCTGCAAGAGGCCGAGGTAATGGCCAAGAGCTTCGAGTTAATCGAGATCGGGATGCGCGACATTGCGATTGCAAACGCGCAAGAGTTCTTCCAGTTGGGTTACCGTCGGACTGTGCCTGTGATCCTGCTTTGCAGGTTGCCGACATTGAAGCATACGAGTGCAATTCGATGCGCTCCAGTCGACCACTACTTCCGCGCGATCACCGACTACCCCGTCTTCTCGTCCTCGTTGTATTCGCATACATCAGCGCACCTCATTCCGAGCGATTCTTTCTACGAGGGGTTTCTTGAGGAAATTCAAAGCGCTGGGGTCAACAAGAAGGCGTTGCCTCGTGCTTTATTCGCTCCCTACGCTCAATGGGGCGCGTACGGCGAGCGAATGAGGCCTGCACTAGGCGGGGAGTTCGCTGGCGCTGCTCTGGATGGTCGGGCTGCAAGTGCATTCGTTCCCGACGAATTGGTAGAGAGGTTGATTCGACATTGGGAGCGCCAATTCGAGCAGTTTGACTTTCGCGCGCTACAACCGGCGCCCGAGGCTCTCAATGACATAGTGGGCAACCCGCGATTCGATCTCGTTCCTGGAAGGTCAGGGGTGACGTATCAAAGCCCAGACTATGAAGCGTTTGCCGCGAACACGTTTGTGAGTGAGCGCGCGGAGGAAAACGCATCGATTCGGCTGAAGCAATTGGTCGCTGAGCTTGAATCCGGGCAACCTGCTGCTCCCGAGCTGTTTCCTTTGCACACAGTCAAGCTCGTGCCGAGTATCTTCCTCAAGACGAGTCATCCATATCCGTCACCGCCATGGGAGCGGGCACAGTTGCGAGCCAGACTTATTCGTTCGCTTGGCTATGTCTGGCATTACCCGGCAGTGTTGGGTATGTTCGAGGACTTAAAAAACAAGCCGTTGCGCGCCGGGGACAAGCGGGACTTGGCACTCGATCAGATTCGGTCTGATCTGGGCGCATATCTTGCCGACATGAGGAGAGCCTATCCTGTGATCGAAGAGGACCCCTTCACAAGTCAAGAAAGCCCTTCGGCAACCGCTTAGCCGCTGACCAGGGCGGCGAGCCGGTCCTGCATCTGGCGCTCCGGGTACACCGGGATATGCAGCTGTGCGCCGGCCTGGTGGAACTTGCCGCGTTTGCCGCCCGAGTCTGAGCGCGAGAAAGCGCCTGCAGTATGTCTTCATGAAGGAGTCATTCCGATTTGCCGGTGCTCACCATAGTTACCCGGTGGAAATGAAGAATGCAGCGAGGCCAGGTGCCTTTAAATGGAAGGCGAAGAAGGCTGCCAAGCAGACGAAGACTCCAAGCCCGAACTGACATTCTTACCTGCTGGATCATGTGGGGCAGTTCACTCGCCGCACAACCATCCCCAAGCCGCTCTTTTGCCTGATTCAAGGCCAAAACAGCCCATACCCAGCGCAAAAAGGTCGCTTTGCGCTATCACGGGCATAGCGTTCTGGCCCAGCCGGACAGACCCTGTCCCGCCAGATCACCGCCTGGCATTGGACAACCGGCGCCCCCGCCGGCGGCTGGCAGCAAAGCCATCTGTTTGCGGGGGCGTACTGGGATCAGGACAGCCAGTTGCTGTACCTCAGGGCGCGGTGGTATGACCCGCAGATCGGGCGGTTCATCAGCGCGGATCCGTTTGAGGGGAGGCAGAGGGATCCGAGGTCGCTCAATCGATATGTGTATGCGAATAGCGATCCAGTGCATGTCGTGGATCGGTCTGGTCTGATGGGGATGATGGATATCGGGGCAAGCCTGAACATCAATGCCATCAATGCGTCTGCTGCAGCGGTTGGAATCGGTGCCTCTGCGGTGCTGTACCCGCATGCGGATAACGCAGTTCGAACGTCGTTGTGGCACGTAATGATGTATGGCAGGATTTCGCATCATGTCCCCCAAGAAGCAATTGAGGAGATGGATATGGCGGAACAAAAGGCGAAAAACAAATCACACAAGCCTGAGGAGAGGCATCACACGGTTCCCAAATTCTTGTGCGGCAACGATGATCAGCAGAAGCCTTTGTTGTCGTACCAACAGCATCAAGTAGTGCATGCTGGACTCGCTGCTGTTCTCATCAGCATCGAGGTGAGTGGCGAAGGAGTGGCGAACACGTTAAGCATTCCCATCAGTCGCTGGCGTAAGCCTTTCATTCTCGACCTGGGTCGGAACGAACTTGGAAGGGCGGGCATCGCTAATGCAATAGGCGCCCTGTACGACATTCGAGGAAACAACTTCGGGATTCCGGAGACAATTGGCTCTGTATTCCCGAGGGAGCGGCAGCGCTTCGTTGCGGGCCACCGTCATCCCCTATGCCAGTGAGAGGTGTCGTAATGTACTGGGAGTGGAGAGACGTTCCGCCGGGCTATTTCGCGGAGAAAAGTTTCAACCGCGTCTCCTCGGAGCATCGACGTGGAAATCCAGTGGGCTTGCTTGCCCACTCGATCGCTGGTCCCGAAGTTGTGATCGTCAATTTGCTGGCACCGCTACATCAGGTGTTCTGGAGTTGCGCACAATATCCGGCCTACGCGTCTCTGCCCACGCTGATACACGATCAACCGGAAACGCAGCGCGCCGCTCTTGCCTCAGGCGCAGGGAAAATGTTGAGGGCAGCAAAAGTAAGCCCCTCTTCTGCACAAGCCCGCTGGTTTGACGAATATGCGCAAGCAGCAGGAAAGTCGAGGCGCAGCGTCCCGTCTCTGTCTCACCCCGAGTTGAGCTACTTCGAGGCTGGTCGGTGGGTACATCTGACAGTGAGGCGAGCAAGGCTCGAAGCAATGAAGAACCTCCTTGAGGCAGAGATCGAACAGTTTGGCGAGTTTGCGTTCTGGACGTGCGATGAGCGCGTCAAACTGTCTGACACCCAATGGGGATTCGCGTCTTCCAATGATGCCCGCCTGATAGATCTAGGCTCGAAGTCGATGAAGCTAGCTCTCGAAATGCCGGGGGCTTATGTCCGGTTGCAGGAGTCGGCTCTTGATGAGTTGGCCACGACCATTAGGCGCCTTGAGCTTGGCGTTCCGTTTGATTACCGGCTTGATACGAGAGTTTTGCTCACTGGGGCTTTGGTTGCGGAGATGCCTATCGGTTGGACACTGACTGATCGGATTCGCCAACTGGAGCAAGAGATAAACGCAAGCAAGGCTCGGCTCATTCGGCTTCTGGGTTGGCCGACGCACTACTACTGGGCGAAAGACAAGCTTCAGGACGTGGACGCCAATGAAAGGTGGGCAGGCATTGAGCGACCGTATAGCTTGCTTGATGAGCTGAGGGCTTACGTCAGTTCAATGGAAAAAATGTACCCTGTACTGAGCGGAAGGCATGTGCGCTGATCTCATGTCATGGAGAAGAAGTCTCGCTCACTTTGCTGCCGCGATGCGCGCGAGTGCCTGGGCCGACGTGCAGATGGCTATCTCCCCGTGGCTGCTCAAGGCGAGCAGATCTCGGGCGCCCGAAGCGACGAGTTCGGCTTGGGCGGCCAAGGCTGCGGCGATCACCTGATCGTCGTCGGGATCGGTGCGCACGACGCCAATCCGACCCATCGGACTTCTCGGGCCGCTGACCACTGTCTGCAGCGATCCCGAGCTGTCATCACCTCGCCCAGGCAACACCGGATCATGCGGAGCAGTTCAATCGCAGCGCAACCATCCCCAAGCCGCTCTTTTGCCTGAATCAAGGCCAAAACAGCCCATACCCAGCGCAAAAAGGTCGCTTTGCGCTATCACGGGCATAGCGTTCTGGCCCAGCCGGACAGACCCTGTCCCGCCAGATCACCGCCTGGCATTGGACAACCGGCGCCCCCGCCGGCGGCTGGCAGCAAAGCCATCTGTTTGCGGGGGCGTACTGGGATCAGGACAGCCAGTTGCTGTACCTCAGGGCGCGGGGGTATGACCCGCAGATCGGGCGGTTCATCAGTGCGGATCCGTTTGAGGGGAGGCAGAGGGATCCGCGATCATTGAATCGCTACAGCTATGCGCATGGGGATCCGGTTGGAGGTACAGACCCCACCGGCTGGATGACGCTGGGTGAAATTGGGACCACGCTCGGTAACATCGGAAACATGGCCACTCGTGCGTACAACGCTTCTGAATATCTTTCCATGCTCGCGCCGGCGTCCGGTGATGAGGATGCTCTGGTAGATCGACGTGAATCTATTTGGGATTCCTTGATGGCTACTCTTGTGAATCAAGTCATGGGGTCTTTAGTGGCGGACCCTAGCGGAGCAGTCACATTACTTGCTGCGGCGGCGCGGAAGACAACTGACGGGCATCACACTGTGCCTAAGTACATGTGCGGTCATCGGTCTCAGACTTTGTCCGAAATTCCAATCGCCGTTCATGGACCGCTTCACAAACAGCTCTATGGATTTAATAGGGGAATCACCTTTGCTGGGAAAGCCTATGCGGTCCTGTTCAAGAAAAAGGAACGGGGCGAAAAAAAGTCTTACGTGAAAACGATGGCCGAAACCAGAGGCGGGAGAGGTGCCATAGCACGCGGACTCCAATTTTTCTATACACAGGAAGGGTACTCGGTGATCGGAACGCCTCCCATTGGGCCGACATTGGTCCATGAAGGGGCACGTTACGTCCGGGGGCATCTGAATCGATCATGCAAGTGAAAAATGACTGGCTAGATGTCGCCGAACTGCCTCTTAGTGACTTCAAAGCTGATTTGGACTGGCCGGAACGATGCCTGCGTCCAGAGTCTCGTCCGAAGGTGTACTTCACGCGCTTCGCTGAGATGGGATGCCATGCCGCACTTCTCGTCGCACCAAAGCGCCACGTGATCGGCATCGCTCCCACTTCGTCATACTGGAAGCATGCGCAGGTCATGGCCCCAACCCCGATTCAAGGTGGTTCCCGGCAATTGCATTGGCTGTCGAAAGTGCATAGTTCTCCAGACATGGCCGCAAGATTCAGGCGCGACCTGGAGCGTGCGGGCCACAAGCGTTCAGTATTTAGGCGAGGACTCTTTCCCTATGAAGGCGGGGCTTGCATCGGATTGCCGCCTGTGGCCGTTTCCGCCAATGCAGGCCCCAATCTCTCCCAATACGCATTTCGCACGTACTTGTTTCCGTCCACTGCCTCTGTGGTGGATGACTTTGTAAGAGAAATGGAATTTCTGCTTGGAAGCCTTCAAGCTTGGGTGATACGGGCTAGCGAAAGCGGGTTTGTAGAGGATCGGGATTGCGAGGACTGGGCCTTGATTCGCCAAGGATCGAGCCCGCATCCATCGCAGGATGCGGAATGCTTTGCGCTCGTTGGCAATGAGGAGCGACAGATCACGGTGACAGAACGTACAGCGCGCATACGTCAGCTGAGCGCCGCAACCGCTCAAAGGGCGGAGGAGGTCGCCGCAGCACGAATGCCGCTCGCGCCGGGGCCTTTGCTAGCCGACTTCGCTATACGCCTGCCTGCGGCTCTCACCATGTCTGCCGCCCTCAAGCGCAATATGACCTCTGCGGAGGTCGCAGCGCTCGATCAGCAGAACGTGGCAATCTCAGATCTCTTCGTGCATCGCACTCGTCTTCTGTGCCGGCTCAGATGGCCGACGCTCTACTGGGCTGCATACGAAGGGATTCGAGCGGGAGAAAAAATGCCTGCCTCTTTGGCAAGCGTTACAGAGAGCGTGGACGCGCTCAAGGCACTTCTCTCAGAACTCCAGGAGCAATCCCCAGTCCTGTCGGACAGATTCCTTGAGGTGATGTGGGATGCCCCTCGCGACTAGCTGGAAAACTGTGGTCAGACTTCAATTTCTCTATTGCTGTTTAGTTGTCCTGTCCAAGCGTCCACGCAGCAGGAACCGAGTGAATTCAAGCCCCGATTCCGGTCTGTCCGTGGACGTTTAGGCTGAAATCCCCAAGTTCCCATCCCGTCTCCCGGTCAGCCTCCTGACCATATTCCCTCGAATCTTCGCGAAATGACCCCCACAGCCGTGTCCATCCGCACCAGCGCATGGACACCGGCAACCATGCGGTGGACGGTCGTCGGTGCGCTCCGTTCCTGCATGGGAGCAGACTACACGGCAACGATCTATTGACCCAGCAGTTTCTACACAGGTCAGGCTGCCAAGGCATAAGCCTCAGCCGGGGTCCTCATGTTCAGCGCCTGATGTGGACGCCGGTGGTTGTAATAGCCAATCCAGTCGGCGATCACTTGGCTGGCATGCTGCAGTGCCTCGAAGCGGTGCCGATGCACGCCCTGGTCTTTGAGGGTTCTGATCACTCGCAACACCGGATCATGCGGGGCAGTTCAATCGACGCACAACCATCCCCAAGCCTCTTTTTTGCCCGATTCAAGGCCGAAACGGCCCATACCCAGCGCAAAAAGGTCGCTTTGCGCTATCACGGGCATAGCGTTCTGGCCCAGCCGGACAGACCCTGTCCAGCCAGATCACCGCCTGGCATTGGACAACCGGCGCCTCCGCCGGCGGCTGGCAGCAAAGCCATCTGTTTGCGGGGGAGTACTGGGATCAGGACAGCCAGTTGCTGTACCTGCGCGCGCGCTGGTACGACCCGCAGATCAGGCGGTTCATCAGCGCGGATCCAACGGAAAACAAGGCACGGTAATCCGGAACCACCGAAAAGTCCGCCTTGATTCGTACGGCAATTTGCCGTATAAATGACATCAGGAGGCCAAAACTATGCCCGTCGCCATATCTACCGCCCGTCTCGAAGCCCGGATCAGCACCGATCTGCATTCGATGCTCAAGCGTGCGGCCGAGCTTCAAGGCCGCACCATGACCGATTTCGTGGTGTCTGCCGTGCAGGACGCAGCGCAACGCGCCATCGAGCAAGCCGAGGTTATCCGCCTGTCGCTGTCCGATCAGGAATGCTTTGCGCAAGCTTTACTGTCGCCACCGAAACCGGCCCCTGCTTTGGAACGTGCCTTCGCCCGTCGTAGCAAGCTCCTGCGCACCGAATGAGCGGTGCCCCGTTTCTTCTCGCGCCGCTTGATGCAACGCATGACCGTACAGCCTTCCGCAGTGATTCGGAGCCGCTGAATCGCTACCTGAAAGAACAAGTTACCCAGGACATTCGCCGCCGCGTGGCTGCCTGTTTCGTGGCCTTGGCAGACAGGCAGCGCATCGCGGGCTACTACACCTTGGCATCGGCGAGCCTGCTGCTGGCCGATCTTCCAGCCAGCACTGGCAAGAAGCTGCCGCGCTATCCGACGGTGCCCGCCGTTCGCATGGGGCGTTTGGCTGTCGATCAGGCATTCAAAGGCCAAGGTCTTGGTGGCGCTCTGCTGGCCGATGCGCTCGTCCGTGCCGCCCGTTCGGCGATTGCCGCCTTCGCCATGGTGGTGGACGCCAAGGACGAGGCGGCAGCGGCCTTCTACCGGCATCACGGCTTCATTGCCTTGCCAGACGCGCCGCTGACCCTGTTCTTGCCGCTGGCAACCGTCCAGCGTTCTTGAAACTCGCCGTTCAAAGCCGTTTGAACCGAGAACGGCTTTCGAGAACTCCCCGGCCACATCGACGCTATTTCGCTCTATCTTTTCAGCAAGGCTTTTCGCAGACCATCGTTTGCGAGAAGGCGCACGCTAGTCTTGGGCGGTGGCGCTGTCGCCGCCGGATGAATACTCCTCATGGCCCAGACTTGGATTGGAATCAACCCCAAGCCGCTCTTTTCGCCTGATTCAAGGCCAAAACAGCCCCTACCCAGCGTAAAAAGGTCGCTTTGCGCTATCACGGGCATAGCGTTCTGGCCCAGCCGGCCAGACCCTGTCCCGCCAGATCACCGCCTGGCATTGGACAACCGGCGCTACCGCCACCCCCACCGGCGACAGCCTGGTGTGGCGGCGTGGGGTTGCGTTTCTTGTTCCCTTTGACGATAGCCGGCATCAAGCGGCCGCGCACCAGGGCGCTGAAGGAACCCTGCTGGCCGCCTGCGCGGGCTCACCGCCTGACCGGTTTGACGGCGCCGCAGTCGGCGGACAGCCATTTGCCGTTGCTGGTCATGTCCATGCGCTCGGGTTTGCCGTCCACCGTGGTGCGCACCACGGCTTTGCTGGTGTAGGCGGTCGCGCCCTGGAAGGTGATTTCCGCCTCGCCGCTGGAGGGCGGTTTGTCCGCGCAGCTGAAACTGACCTTGATGGTGCTGCCGCTGCGCTGCGTCACCTTCTGGGTGCAGTTGCCTTCGGCGGCCGGAACTTCCTGACGGGCGGCTTCCTCCGGCGTGATGCAGATCTTCACGCTCTGGCCTTTGGGCCCCATGCCCACACCCTGCTGGGCCATCATCTGTTCCATCATCTTGCGCTGGTCCGGTGGCAGGGCGGCCATCTGCTTTTGCATCTCGGCCATCGCGCCTTCCATCTGGCCGCTGGCGCTCTTGATGGTGAAGGCATGCTCCCACAGGCCGGGTTTGATGGACTGGGCGTGGGTGGCGGCGGCGGCCAGAACGGCGCCGGCGAGAACAAGACGGGTTTTCATGAGACTTCCTCCAGGACAAGAGCCCCATTTTCACCGGATGCCAGCGCAGCGACCAGCCCCCGCCCGCGGGCTACACCGGCAGCCGCGTGGTGTTCTTGACCTCTTCCATCACGGCGTAGGTGCGGGTTTCGCGCACGCCGGGCAGCTGCCACAGCACGGTGCCGGCAAAGTCGCGGTAGGCGGCCATGTCGGCCACGCGGGTCTTGAGCAGGTAGTCAAAGCCGCCCGCCACCATGTGGCATTCCATGATCGCGTCGTGCACCTGCACCGCGGCCTTGAACTGGTCGAACACATTGGGGGTGGTTCGGTCCAGCAGCACCTCCACAAACACCATCATCCCGCGCCCGAGCTTGAGCGGGTTCAGCCGCGCCTCATAGCCCAGGATGTAGCCCTCGCGCGTCAGGCGCTGTACCCGCGCCAGCACCGCCGTTGGCGACAGTGCCACCGATTCGGCCAGTTTCAGGTTGGTCAGGCGGCCGTCGGCCTGCAGCGCGGCGAGGATGCGGCGGTCGATGCGGTCCAGCGTTTCGGGGGAATCGTTCATGGCAACAGCGAAAAGACCAGTGCTGGCCGAATTTTAATCGGATGATGCCTGAGTATTTGGTGATCTATTCGGCCAATATGCCGTAATCATTGGCGATCTGCCTGTTTGTTGACCGCCCGCACCGGAGTGTTCCATGTCCACCCACACCCCTGAAACCTCGTCCCTCGCCGCCGCCCCGGCGTACGACGCCTTGGCCGTTGAACCGGCGGCCCCCGGCCCCTTGCGCGCCGCCATCACCGCCGCCTGGCGCCGCCCCGAGCCCGAGGCGCTGGCGCCGCTGCTGGCCCGCGCGCAGCTGCCGGCGCCGCAGGCCGAGGCCGCACAAGGCCTGGCGCTGCGCCTGGCCGACACGCTGCGCACCCGCAAACGCGCCAGCGGGCGCGCCGGCATCGTGCAGGGGCTGCTGCAGGAATTTGCGCTGTCCTCGCAGGAAGGGGTGGCGCTGATGTGCCTGGCCGAGGCGCTGCTGCGCATCCCGGACGCCGGCACCCGCGACGCGCTGATCCGCGACAAGATCGCCCAGGGCCAGTGGGAGGCCCACCTGGGGCGCAGCCCGTCGCTGTTTGTCAATGCCGCCGCCTGGGGCCTGCTGCTGACGGGCAAGCTGGTGGCCACCCACAGCGAGGCCGGCCTGTCGGCTGCGCTGACACGGCTGGTCGGCAAAAGCGGCGAACCGCTGATCCGCAAGGGCGTGGACATGGCCATGCGGCTGATGGGCGAGCAGTTCGTCACCGGCGAAACCATCGCCCAGGCGCTGGATCACGCCCGGGTGCGCGAGGCGCAGGGCTTTCGTTATTCCTACGACATGCTGGGCGAGGCCGCCCTCACCGCCGACGATGCGGCGCGGTACCTGGCCGCCTACGAAGCCGCCATCGACGCCATCGGCCAGGCGGCGGCCGGGCGCGGCATCTACGACGGCCCGGGCATTTCCATCAAGCTGTCGGCGCTGCACCCGCGCTACAGCCGCGCCCAGCGTGCGCGGGTCATGGACGAGCTGTACCCGCGCCTGCGTGACCTGGCCGTGCGCGCCCGGCGCCACGACATCGGTCTGAACATCGACGCCGAAGAGGCCGACCGGCTGGAACTCTCGCTGGATCTGCTGGAGCGCCTGTGCCTGGAGCCCGCGCTGGCGGGCTGGAACGGCATCGGCTTTGTGATCCAGGCCTACCAGAAGCGCTGCCCGGCGGTGGTGGACTGGCTGGTGGACCTGGCGCGGCGCAGCGGCCACCGGCTGATGATCCGCCTGGTCAAGGGCGCCTACTGGGACAGCGAAATCAAGCGCGCCCAGCAGGACGGCCAGGACGGCTACCCGGTCTACACCCGCAAGCTGCACACCGACGTGTCGTACCTGGCCTGCGCGCGGGCGCTGCTGGCCGCGCCCGACGCGATCTACCCGCAGTTCGCCACCCACAACGCCCACACCGTGGCGGCCATCGTGCAGCTGGCGGGCGCAAATTTCTACGCCGGCCAGTACGAGTTCCAGTGCCTGCACGGCATGGGCGAGCCGCTGTACGAACAGGTGGTCGGTCCGGTGGCCGCGGGCGGCCTCGCGCGGCCCTGCCGTGTCTACGCGCCGGTGGGCACCCATGAAACGCTGCTGGCCTATCTGGTGCGCCGGCTGCTGGAAAACGGCGCCAACACCTCGTTTGTCAACCGCATCGCCGACCCCTCGGTGCCGCTGACGGAACTGGTGGCCGACCCGGTGGCCGCGGTGCAGAGGCTGGCCGCAGAGGAAGGCCAGGCCGGGCTGCCGCATCCGCGCATCCCGCTGCCGCGCGCCCTGTACGGCGCGGCCCGGGTCAACGCGGCCGGGCTGGACCTGGCCAACGAGGCCACCCTGCGCGCCCTGGCCGACGCGCTGCCCGCCAGCGCCGCCCAGGCCTGGCACGCCGCGCCCCAATTGGCCGGCGTGGCGCAGCCGCTGGCGCCGCAACCGGTGCGCAACCCGGCCGACCACCGGGACACCGTGGGCACGGTGGCCGAGGCCAGCGCCGCCGATGTCGAGGCCGCGCTGGCCGCCGCGACGGCGGCGGCCCCGCGCTGGGCCGCCACGCCGCCGCAGCAGCGGGCCGACACCCTGCTGCGCGCCGCCGACGCGCTGGAGGCCGCCATGCCCCAACTGCTGGGCCTGCTGGCCCGCGAAGCCGGCAAGACCCTGGCCAACGGGGTGGCCGAGGTGCGCGAGGCGGTGGACTTCCTGCGCTACTACGCCATCCAGGCGCGGGGTTTCGACCCCGCCACCCATGGCCCGCTGGGCCCGGTGGTGTGCATCAGCCCGTGGAACTTTCCGCTGGCCATCTTCACCGGCCAGGTGGCGGCCGCGCTGGCCGCCGGCAACCCGGTGCTGGCCAAGCCGGCGGAGCAGACCCCGCTGGTGGCCGCCGAAGCGGTGCGGCTGCTGCACGCCGCCGGGGTCCCGGCCGATGTGCTGCAACTGCTGCCGGGCGACGGCGCCCGCGTCGGCGCCGCACTGGTGGCCGACCCGCGCACGGCAGGCGTGATGTTCACCGGCTCCACCGAGGTGGCGCGGCTGCTGCAGGCCAGCCTGGCCGGCCGCCTGGGCGCCGACGGCCGCCCGGTGCCGCTGGTCGCCGAAACCGGCGGGCAGAACGCCATGATCGTGGACTCGTCCGCGCTGGCCGAGCAGGTGGTGGCCGATGTGCTCGCCTCCGCGTTTGACAGCGCCGGCCAGCGCTGCTCGGCGCTGCGCCTGCTGTGTGTGCAGGACGACGTGGCCGACCGGGTGCTGGCCATGCTGCGCGGCGCCATGGCCGAGCTGCGACTGGGCCACCCGGCGCGGCTGGACACCGACGTGGGCCCGGTCATCGACGCCGAGGCGCGCGACGGCATCGAGGCGCACGTCACGGCCCTGGCCGCGAAGGGCCGGCCGGTGTTCCGCGCCACGGCTGGCGCCGACGCCGTGGCGCACGGCACCTTTGTGCCGCCCACGCTGATCGAGCTGGCGCGGGTGGACGAGCTCGGCCGCGAGGTGTTCGGCCCGGTGCTGCATGTGGTGCGCTGGCGCCGCGAGGCCCTGGACACACTGGTCGGCCAGATCAACCGCCTGGGCTACGGCCTGACCATGGGCCTGCACACCCGCATCGACGAGACCATCGCGCGCGTCACCGCGCAGGCCACTGTGGGCAACCTGTATGTGAACCGCAACATGGTGGGTGCCGTGGTGGGGGTGCAACCCTTTGGCGGCGAGGGCCTGTCGGGCACCGGCCCCAAGGCAGGCGGGCCGCTGGCGCTGCTGCGCCTGCTGTCGCACCGGCCGCAGGGCGCCGCGCGCGAGGCGGTGCGGGCCTGCGGGGCTGAGGCCGACGGGCCCGCCGGCGACACGGTGTGTCGGCCGCCGGCGCTGCAGGCGCTGGCCGACTGGGCGGCGGCGCATGGGCGTCTGCCGCTGGCGCAGCAGTGCGCGCGCTTCGCGGCCGCGTCACCGGCGGGCCTGGCGCGGCGGCTGGACGGGCCGACGGGCGAGCGCAACGTCTACCGCGTGCTGCCGCGCGAGCGGGTGCTGGGCCTGGCGGACACGGACAACGACCGCCTGACCCAGCTGGCCGCCATGCTGGCCGTGGGTGCGCAGGCGCTCTGGCCGACAGACCCGGCCACCGGTGCCTTGCACGACAGCCTGCCGCTGGACGTGCAGGCCCACATCACCCGGGTGGCCGACTGGCGCTCCCCCGCCACCGCGGTCGACGCCGTGCTGCACCACGGCGACCGCGAGGCCCGCCTGGGGCTGCTCGCTGAGCTGGCGCAGCGCCCCGGTCCGTTGGTGACCTTGATCGCGCTGGAGCCCGGCGACCCCGCCGTGCCGCTGGAGCGGCTGGTGATGGAGCGGGCCCTGAGTGTCAACACCGCGGCCGCGGGCGGCAATGCCAGCCTGATGACGCTGGGCTGAGCGAAAAATGGGTGAAAACTGCCCATACCCAGCAGAAAAAGGTGACTTGTTGCTCTGAAAAGCAGAGTCATTGCGGACCTTGCGACCTGTGGATCAGTTCTGCCCTGCGGGCATGCGGCCGGAGGCGATCGCGCAAAGGTGGGGGTTGATGGGCACAATGTCCGCCCATGACTGCATTGGCCGCGTTCGGGCGCTGGGTTCGGCTGCTGGGGGCGTGTGCCCTCGCGGTGCTGGCCGCGCCGGCCGGCGCGGACGAGACGGGCATGCTGCGGATTGCGGGCGTCTGGATGGCGACGGACCCCTCGCCCGATGCGCTGGAGCCGGCCATGGCCGCGCTGGCTGCTGCGCCGGTGCGCACCGACCCGGCGGTGCAGGTGCCGCCAGGTCAGGCCGGCTGGCTGCGGCTGGAACTGCCGCCGTCGGATCGGCACCGCCTGCTGGAGCTGACCCATCCCACGGTGCGCAACGCCCGCCTGCTGCGCGCCGACGCGTCCGGCCGCTGGACAGCCGAGCCGGCGGGGACCGCGTTCCCGCCGGTCGGCTGGCGGGCAGCCGCTTTCCGGTGACATTTGCCATCGCGCCGTCCGGCGCACCGCAGACGGTTTACCTGTGGCTGCGCAGTGCCACGCCAGTGCACGGGCAGTTGCGTCTATGGGACCAGGGCGACTGGACCCGCGCGGTGGCCGCGCAGCGGGTCCTGGCGGCCGCCTGCCTGCTGATGGCGGCGCTGGCCGCCACGGCCGCGCTGGTCCAGGCCGCGCGCCGGCGCAGCCTGACCTGGGCGGTGTATGGCTTGTTGTGTCTGACGGTGGCCTCGGCGGCCATTGTCATCAACGGCTGGTTCGAAGACTGGCTGTGGCCCGCCCTTTCACCCTGGCGCGGGCCCATTGCCTCCGCGCTGGCCTGTGCCGCTGCCGGGCTGGCCTTGTTGCTGGCGCGCGCGGCGTTTGCCCTGGAGTTGCGCGCGCCCCGGCTGTCGCGGGTGCTGGCTGTGTTGGGCGTGGCCGGGCCGCTGGCTGGGCTGGCAGGCATGGCGCTCGGCGTGGCATTGCACCAGCTGGTGTCCCACGTGGTCGTGGCTGTGGCTTTTGTGGTGGGGTGGGCGGCTGTCGGGGTGGCCTGGCGCACGGCGAACCGGCCGGCGCTGTGGCTGCTGGGCGGATTCGCGCCGCTGACGGTCGGCGTGGGGCTCACCACCCTGGGAATTGCCGGGCTGATGGCCTACCAGCCCTGGATGCTGCTGGCGATTTCGGTGACTGCGCTGGTCGAGCTGAGCTGCAGCCTGCGGGGCCTGGTGCTGCTGGAACGGCGGCAGGCGCTGGTGGACTACAGCCTTGACGAACTGCGCCGGGCGACCGGCACGGCGGGCGAAACCCGTGAGTCACTGCTGACCCGCCTGGCCGCCGCGCCGCCAGAATCAAAGCGGGCCGTGCTGCTGCTGCGCTGCGAGGGGCTGCGGCCCGGCGGTGCGGCCGTCCTGGAGCTGGATGCGGTCGCCCTGGAGCATTTCCTGCACGAACTGATGGCGGCAGCCGTGCGTCCCGGCGGCCATGTGGGCCGCTGGTCGTTTCATGAACTGGCGGTGGTGTTGACCGAGACGCCGGGCGATTGGGGCGCGGCCGACAGCCTGGCTTCGGCGCTGTTTGCGGCCGCCTTGCGCTCCGGCGAGCGCTGGGGGCTGACGCCGGCCCAGGTGGGCTTGCGCATCGCGCAGGGGCGCCTGGGCCCGGACAGCCTGCCCCTGGCTGCGGCCCTGCAGGTGCTGGGCGCGGCGCTGGACCACGGCCCGCCGGCCAGTCGCCGCCGCCTGCTGGTGGACCTGGACCGTCGTGCTCCGAAAATCGACGGGCAGGCACCGCTGTTGCCGGTGCCGCCGCCGGGGGCGTCGGGCTGACCGGTCCGTTGCGGCCAGAAGCTGCCGGGGCGCCGTCTCAGCCCGCCCGCAGTTGCTCCAGCAGGGCATCCTTTTCCTGCCACAGGGTATTGACCCACTGCTGGAATTCGGCGCGGTAGGCGGCGTCTTCCTCGTAGCTGCGGCCCAGGAATTGCGCCGGGATCTCGCGGGGACGCACCCGCACCACGATGCGGGGCACCCGGCCGCAGGCCAGATCCCAATAGGTGGTGCGCCCGCCGGGGTAGTACACCGTCACGTCCACCAGCCCGGCAAGCTGCTCGCCCATGGCGTCGAGCACAAAGGCGATGCCGCCGGCGCGGGGCTTGAGCAGGTGCCGGAACGGCGAGCCCTGGGCGGCATGTTTGGCCGGGGTGAACCGCGTGCCCTCCAGAAAATTGAACACACACACCGGGTTGGTCTTGTACCGTTCGCAGGCCACGCGGGTGGTGGCCAGGTCCTGTCCGCGTTTTTCCGGGTGCTTTTCCAGGTAGGCGCGGCTGTAGCGTTTCATGAACGGGAATTCGAGCGCCCACCAGCACAACCCGATCACCGGCACCCAGATCAGTACCTGCTTGAGGAAGAACTTGAGCATGGGCAAGCGTCCGTTGAACAGGTGTTGCAGCGCAAAAATGTCCACCGCGCTGAGGTGGTTGCTGGTCACCAGCCACGAGCGGGACGGGTCCGGCGGGGGCAGGCCTTCGACATCCCAGGTGATGTGCCCCACGGCGGCCATCCAGGCCGAGTTGCCGGCAATCCACTGCCGCGCGACCCAGTGCATGAAGTCGCGCAGACGACGGCGGGCGGCGGTCCACGGCAGCAGGACCTTGAGCAAGGACGCCACAAACAGGAACCAGCACCAGAACAGCGTGTTCAGCACCAGGGCGAACGTGGCCAAGACGCCCCGCACCGGGGCCGGAAGCAGTCGGATCATGATCAACAGCGCTTCGTGGACAAAGACAGGCCGGATTGTCGGCACTGCAGGCGAAGTCGGCACCGTATCGCCACACCGCCGACCGGGCTTTGACCGATTCGGGGCGCGGCGCGCTTTAGAGTGACCTGTCGGCCGGCCGGCGCGAGCGGGACGCAGCGGCCTGTCGCCGGCAGGACGGCAGCGGTCGCCCGGCGGCGGACACAATCGCGCCATGATCGAACTCCGCTCCCCCCTGCAAGCCCAGATCGTCCAGTGGCTGGTGGCACCGGGCGACGCCGTACGCCAAGGCGATGTCGTCGTGATTCTGGAAGCCATGAAGATGGAGCACGAACTGCGTGCCGAGGCGGACGGGCAGATACAGCGTCTGCTGCTCGCCGTGGGCGACACGGTGGATGAGGGCGAGATACTCCTGATTTGGGAGCGTCAATCGACCATTTCACGCGGGGTATCGCCAGAAAACACCGAAAATTTCCTTCCAGGCGGGCTGGCCAGCCCCGCCCCCGCCGTCCGGGTCGACCTGCAGCGCCTGCAAGAGCGCCTCGCCTTCACGCAGGACGCCGCCCGTCCCGAGGCCGTGGCGCGCCGCCACGCGCAGGGCCAGCGCACCGCGCGGGAGAACATCGCCGACCTGTGCGACGAGGGCAGCTTTCTGGAATACGGCGCGCTGGCCGTCGCCGCCCAGCGCAGCCGGCGCAGCGAGGACGACCTGATGCGCAACACGCCGGCTGACGGCATGGTGACCGGCATCGGCAGCGTCAATGGCCTGATCCATGGCGCCGAAGCCAGTCGCACGGTGGTCATGGCCTACGACGCGACCGTGCTGGCCGGCACGCAAGGCATGCGCAACCATGCCAAGACCGACCGCCTGCTGGGCATCGCGCTGGATCAGAAGCTGCCGGTGGTTCTGTTCGCCGAAGGCGGCGGCGGGCGTCCCGGTGACACCGACATGCCCATCGTGGCCGGGCTGCACGTGGCCACCTTTGCCAGCTACGCCCGCCTGTCGGGCCAGGTGCCGGTGGTGGGCATCGCCGCCGGGCGCTGCTTTGCCGGCAACGCCGCGCTGCTGGGCTGCAGCGACGTGATCATCGCCACCCGAGGCAGCAACATCGGCATGGGCGGCCCGGCCATGGTGGAAGGCGGCGGCCTGGGCGTGTTCCGGCCGGAGCAGATCGGCCCGTCGGACGTGCAGCACCGCAACGGCGTGATCGACCTCCTGGTGGACGACGAGGCGCAGGCCGTGGCGGCGGCGCGGCACTACCTGTCGTTTTTCCAGGGCCGGCTGAAAGACTGGATCGCGCCCGATGCGCGCCTGCTGCGCGATGTGGTGCCGGAGAACCGCCTGCGCGTCTACGACACCCGCGCCGCGCTGCGTGGCCTGGTGGACCAGGGCAGTCTGCTGGAACTGCGCACCGGTTTCGGCGTGGGCATCCACACCGCGCTGGCCCGCATCGAAGGCCGCGCCGTGGGGGTGCTGGCCAGCAACCCGCAGCACCTGGGCGGCGCCATCGACGCCGACGCGGCGGACAAGGCCGCGCGTTTCCTGCAGCTGTGCAATGCCCACGGCCTGCCGGTGGTCAGCCTGGTCGACACGCCCGGCTTCATGGTCGGGCCCGACACCGAAGCCACGGCCCAGGTGCGCCATGTCAGCCGCCTGTTTGTCACCGCCGCCGCGCTGCGGGTGCCGGTGTTTGCCGTGGTGCTGCGCAAAGGCTATGGCCTGGGCGCCATGGGCCTGGCGGGCGGCGGCTTTCACGCACCGGTGGCCACCGTGGCCTGGCCCACCGGTGAATTCGGCGGCATGGGCCTGGAAGGCGCGGTGCGCCTGGGCTATCGCAAGGAACTCGACGCCGTGCCCGAGGGGCCCGAGCGCGACGCCCTGTTCGAGCGCCTGGTGGCGCAGCACTACGAAGCCGGCAGCGCCCTCAACATGGCCGCCACGCTGGAAATCGACGCCGTCATCGACCCCGCCGACACCCGCGCCTGGCTGGCCCGCTCCCTGGCAGGCAGCCGGGTGGGCGAGGGCGGGGCGCGTTTCATCGATACCTGGTAAGCCCGCCGGGTGGCGGGATCGACGGGCTGCGTGCTAAGCTGGCAGGCTGTTTTTCCGGGCGGCGCCCCCAGAGCCTGACCGCCCGTTTCCAAGGAGACTCCCATGCCCGGCCTGTTGCCCCACGTCGATCCCGACGGCCTGCTCGAATTTTCGGTGGTCTACACCGACCGCGCCCTGAACCACATGTCCAAAAGCTTCCAGGGCGTGATGAAGGACATCTCGCGCATCCTGAAGACGGTGTACCACGCGAAGTCGGCGGTGCTGGTGCCCGGCAGCGGCACCTTCGGCATGGAAGCGGTGGCGCGCCAGTTCGCGGGTGACAAGAAGGTGCTGGTCATCCGCAACGGCTGGTTCAGCTACCGCTGGACGCAGATTTTCGACATGGGCCGCATTCCGGCCGAGTCCACCGTGCTCAAGGCCCGCCGCACCGGCACCGGCAGCCAGGCGCCCTGGACGCCCGCGCCGATCGCCGACGTGGTGGCCACCATCCTCGACAAGAAGCCCGACGTCGTGTTTGCCCCCCATGTGGAAACCGCCTGCGGCATGATCCTGCCCGATGACTACCTCAAGGCCGTGGCCGACGCGGTGCATGAGGTGGGCGGCCTGTTCGTGCTGGACTGCATCGCCTCCGGCGCGATGTGGGTCGACATGGAAGCCACCGGCGTGGACGTGCTGGTGTCCGCGCCGCAGAAGGGCTGGAGCAGCTCGCCCTGCTGCGCCATGGTGATGCTCAGCGAGCGCGCCCGCGCCGCCATCGACGGCACCACCAGCTCCAGCTTTGCCTGCGACCTGAAGAAGTGGCTGCAGATCATGGAAGCCTATGAAAACGGCGGCCACGCCTACCACACCACCATGCCCACCGACGCGCTCACCCGCCTGCGCGAGGTGATGGTCGAGACCGAGGCCTACGGGTTCGACAAGGTGCGCGCCGAGCAGCTGGCGTTGGGCACCCGGGTGCGCGCGCTGTTCGAAAGCCGCGGCATCCCCAGTGTGGCGGCCGAAGGCTTCAAGGCGCCGGGGGTGGTGGTGAGCTACACCACCGACCCCGAGATCCACAACAGCAAGAAGTTCCTGGCTGAAGGCCTGCAGACCGCCGCCGGCGTGCCGCTGCAGTGCGACGAGCCGGCCGATTTCATGACCTTCCGGGTCGGCCTGTTCGGCCTGGAAAAGTGGCACCACGTGGACCGCACCGTGGCGCATCTGGCCGCCGCGCTGGACCGGCTGGGCATCGGCGCGGCGGAAAAGGTGGCGGTGCCGGCCTGAGTACGGTGCAAAGCGCCCGACGGCCTCCTGCGGGAGGCTTTTTTCTTTCCGGCGCCGGGGATTTCCTTGGGCCGCCGCAATTCAGAACCAGCCGGCCACCAGCGGAATCAGCACTGCCGCCATTACCACCTGCAGTCCCAGCGCCAAGGCCGCCCAGGCGCCGGCGTCGGGGTGGACCTGCAGCGCGCGTGCCGCGCCAATCCCGTGGGCGGCCGTGCCCAAGGCGAAGCCGCGGGCCATCCAGCCGGGGGCGTCGGTTCCGATGCCCAGCGCATCAAACAGATATTTGCCGCTGAGCGCACCGACCATGCCGGTGAGCACCGCAAACACGGCCGCCAGGGCCGGCACACCGCCGATCTTTTCGGCCACGCCCATGGCCACCGGGGCGGTGACCGACTTGGGCGCCAGTGACAGCATCACTTCGGTGGGCAGTCCCAGCGCCCAGGCCAGCGCCACCGCGCTGGCCGCTGCCGCGGTGCCGCCGACCAGCCCCGCGATGACAAAACGCCCGCCGTGGGCGCGCAGCGCCGCGCGGCGCTGCCACAGCGGCCAGGCCAAAGCGACCACGGCCGGCCCAAGCAGGAAATGGATGAACTGCGCCCCCGAGAAATAGGTGGGGTAGGCGGTGCCGGTGGCCGTCAGTCCCGCCGCCAGCGCGACCACCGACCACAACACCGGGTTGGCCCAGGCGGCCTGTCCCGCGCGGACATACAAGGCCTGCGCCAGCAGATACACCACCAGCGTTGCGGTCAGGCCGAACAGCGGCGTGGACGACAGGTAGACCCACAGCTGGACGAACTCGTTCACTGGGGGCCTGCGGATTCGTTGGGGGGCGGGAGTTCGGACGGGGCGACGGGTATCAGGGCTCGCAGCAGCAGGGCCGTGACGGCCAGCCCGATCCAGGTCGATACGACCACGACTGCCGCCAGGCGCAGGCCGTAGCGCCCCAAGAGGTCCAGATGCACCATCACACCCACGCCCACAGGTACAAACAGCAGCGACAAGTGGCCAAGCAGGAAGTCGGCAACCGCCGCCACACTGTCGCGCACCGGCGCCCAGTTCAGCGCGCCAAGCAACAGCACCAGCCCGACGACCGGGCCGGGAAGCGGCAACTGCAACCCACGGGAAAGCACTTCGCCGATCGACTGCAGCACCAGCAGCCAGGTCAGTCCGCGCAAGGCGTTCATCGCTTGGGGTGCCGGGTCAGCGCTGCGCCGACGGGGGCGGGACCATGGGTGCAGTGACGGGAATCAGAAGCGCTCCAGCTCCGGGAACGCCAGCTTTCCGCCGCGCACCAGCATCTTGCCGTACTCGGCGCAGCGGTTCAGGGTCGGAATCACCTTGCCCGGATTGAGCAGACCCTTGGGGTCGAAGGCGCGCTTGACGCCGAACATCTGCTCGTTCTCCGCAGCCGAAAACTGCACACACATGCTGTTGAGCTTTTCGATGCCCACGCCGTGCTCGCCGGTCACCGTGCCGCCCATCGCGACGCTGGTTTCCAGGATGTCGGCGCCGAACAGCTCGCAACGGTGCAGCTGGTCCGGATCGTTGGCATCGAACAGGATCAGCGGGTGCAGGTTGCCGTCCCCGGCATGGAAGACGTTGGCGCAGCGCAGCTGGTATTTCTTCTCCATCTCGGCAATGGCCAGCAGGATGTCGGCGACCCGCTTGCGCGGAATGGTCGAGTCCATGCACATGTAGTCGGGGCTGATGCGTCCGCTCGCCGGAAAGGCGTTCTTGCGCCCGCTCCAGAAGCGAAGGCGCTCGGCCTCGCTCTGGCTGACGGCAATTTTTGTAGCGCCGGAGGACCGCAATACGCTGGACATGCGCTCGATTTCCTCCTCAACCTCCTCGGGCGTGCCGTCCGACTCGCACAGCAGGATCGCTTCGGCCTCCAGGTCGTAGCCGGCGTGGACATAGTCTTCCACGGCGGCTGTCATGGGTTTGTCCATCATCTCCAGCCCGGCCGGGATGATGCCGGCGGCGATGACGGCGGCGACGGCGTCGCCGGCCTTGCGGATGTCGTCGAAGCTGGCCATGATGCAGCGTGCCAGTTGCGGCTTGGGCACCAGCTTGACCGTGACTTCGGTCGTCACCGCCAGCATGCCTTCGCTGCCGATGGCCAGGGCCAGCAGGTCATAGCCGGGGGCGTCCAGTGCCTCGCTGCCGAAGGTCACAGCGTCGCCATCAATGGTGAAGCCCTTGACCTGCACCACGTTGTGGACGGTCAGGCCGTATTTCAGGCAGTGCACACCGCCCGCGTTTTCGGCCACGTTGCCGCCGATGGTGCAGGCGATCTGGCTGCTCGGGTCGGGGGCGTAATACAGGCCGTGCGGCGCCGCCGCTTCGCTGATGGCCAGGTTGCGCACTCCGCTTTGGACCACGGCGGTGCAACTGACGGGGTCCACCGACAGAATCCGGTTGAACTTCGCCAGGCTCAGGGTCACCCCCAGGGCATGGGGCATGGCACCGCCCGACAGGCCCGTCCCGGCGCCGCGGGCGACCACCGGAACGTCCAGTGCATGGCAGCATCGCAGCACCGACTGCACTTGCTCATAGGTCTCGGGCAGGGCCACCACCAGCGGGCGTTCGCGATAGGCAGTGAGGCCGTCACATTCGTAGGGTACGGTGTCTTCGGGTGTCCACAGCAGCGCATGGGCGGGCAACACGGCCGACAGTGCCTGCACCACCTCGGCCTGGCGCTGGGCACGTGCCGTGGGTTGGGGCAAGGAAGTGGAAGGATTCATTGGGGCTCACTCCGGACGACAGTGGTGGTCACTGTACGACAGAAGCCGGTCGCGCGGCGTGAAGAAAGCAACACGCATTTGTGAAGCCACGGCGGGCGGGGCCGGCCACGCACAGGTGTTGCGGCGCGGGCGCTCAGGCCAAGCTCTGGCGCAGCCACTGGGCGAAGGTGGCGCATTCCCACCGGTCCATCGCGCCGGTGCGCCAGCACAGGTAGTGGGCATGGGGGCTGGGGACGGTGCGGGGGTAAAGCCGCACCAGCGATCCGTTTTCCAGCCAGGGCGCACCCAGGCGAACCCGGACCAGTCCCACGCCCAGGCCTTGCGCGGCGGCGTCACACATCAGCCCGATGTCGTTGAACGAGGATCCGTCCACCGGCTCCGGCCAGTCCAGATCGTGGGCGGCGAACCAGGTGCGCCACGGCTCCAGCGGGCTGCGCAGCAGCGTCTGGCCTTCCAGGTCGATGGCCTGCTCGAAGGGCCCGTTTTCCCGCACCCAGGCGGGTGACGCCAGGGGGGTGACCTCGTCCTTGAACAGGCAGACATGCTCCACGTCGGCATACCGGCCGGTGCCGAAGCGGATGGTCAGATCGGCGTCTTCGGCGACCACGTCCAGCAGCGGAATGCTGACCTGCAGCGTCAGGTCGATTTCCGGGTAGGCCTCGAAAAACTGGCGCAGGCGCGGCATCAGGATGGAACGGGCGAAGGTCGGTGTCACGGCGATGCGCAGTTTGCGCCGCCCCGGGCTGGCCGCCTGGCTGGGAAACCGCTCCAGCGCCGACAGCCCCTCGCGGACATGGGCCAGATACTCGCTGCCCTCGGTCGTGAGCGAGAAATCCGCCCGCCCGAAAAGTTTGGTGCCCAGGATCTGTTCCAGCTGGCGCACCCGATGGCTGACGGCGCTGGGCGTCACACACAGTTCCTCGGCCGCCTGCGTGACGCTGCGCAGGCGCGCCAGCGCCTCGAAGGTCAGCAGACACTGGATGGGTGGGATGCGCAGGGCCATGCGAGCCTCCGGAGGGTTGATCAGGGCGCCATCGGCGTCAACGGAAAATCACTGTCTTGTGCCCGTTGAGAAGCACCCGGTGTTCACTGTGCCATTTGACCGCCCGGGCCAGCACCTGGCTTTCGGTGTCGCGGCCCATGGCGGTGAGGTCGTCGACCGTCTTGCTGTGGTCCACGCGGGCCACGTCCTGCTCGATGATCGGGCCTTCGTCCAGGTCGGCGGTCACATAGTGGGCGGTGGCGCCGATCAGCTTCACGCCGCGGTCGTGCGCCTGGTAGTAGGGCTTGGCGCCCTTGAAGCTGGGCAGGAAGCTGTGGTGGATGTTGATGGCGCGACCGGCCAGCTTGCGGCACATCTCGTCGCTGAGGATCTGCATGTAACGCGCCAGCACCACCAGCTCGGCGCCTTCCGCCTCGATGATCTCGAACTGCCGCGCCTCAGCCTGCGCCTTGTTGTCCTTGTTGACCACGATGTGGTGGAAGGGCACGTTGTAGCTGGCGGCCAGCTGGTAGAAGTCGCGGTGGTTGCTGATGATGGCGCGGATGTCCAGCGGCAGCAGCCCGCTTTTCCAGCGGAACAGCAAGTCGTTCAGGCAGTGGCCTTCCTTGCTGACCAGCAGGACCGCCCGCATCGGCTGGCGCAGGGTGTGCAGGCTCAGCTGCATCCGGAACGGCTCGGCAAACAGCCGCAGCTGCATTTTCAGGTCCTCGTCGGTGACCTGGTTGCAGGCGAACTGCACCCGCATGAAAAACAGACCGGTGTCCGGGTCGTTGTACTGCGCGGCTTCTTCGATATTGCCGCCGCGCTCCAGCAGGAAGCCGGAGACGGCATGAACGATGCCCGGGCGGTCCGGGCAGGAAAGGGTGAGAACGTAAGCATGACTCATGGCGGGAATTGTCGCAGCATGGCCTGGACTTGACGATGGCATCCGCAGGCCCGACGGCGGACGGTGCATGCGGGTAAACCCGAGCGGTCTGGGACCGAAATCTCGCTAAGATTGTTAACAATCGCAACGTAAGCAAAGGAATCGACATGCCCAAGGTCTATGCAGAAGTTTCCGGCAGTGTCTGGAAGGTCGAGGTGGCGGTGGGCCAGACCGTCAGCGAAGGTGACACGCTGGTGATTGTCGAATCGATGAAGATGGAGATTCCAGTCTGTGCACCCGCTGCCGGACGGGTCAACGCCGTTCTGGTCGCCGAAGGCGATGCTGTCACGGATGACCAGGTGATTGCGGAAATCGGCTGACACGGACATGAAGACCACCGACTTGCCCGTCGACCGGTTTGCGCAGTGGGAAGGTGCGGTTGCCTTCCGCCTTTTTGCGGACCAGTCGGACCCGACGCTGACCGTTTCGGAGCAGATCGCCGCCCGTCTGGGCGACCGCATCCTGTCAGGCGCCATGCCGCCGGGCGCCCGCATCGGCGAACAGGAGCTCGCCGACGAGTTTGCCGTCAGCCGCGGACCGATCCGCGAGGCGCTGCGTATTCTGGAGCGCGAAGGGCTGGCCACCCTGTTGCCGCGCCGCGGCGCCATCGTGACCGATCTCACCGCCAGCGAATTGCGGGAACTGCTGGAAGTGCGCGCTGGTCTTTTTGAGCTGGTGGTGCGCAAGATTGCTGCGCGGCCCAGCCCGGAAATCCTGACCCTGATGGAAGCCGGAGTGACCCGGCTGGAAGTCCTGTCCACTGCGGAGGACGGCGGTGACGACTACGCGGAGACCGCCTACCGGCTGATGATCCTGTGCGCCCGCCAGTGCGGCAACCGCCGCTTGCAGCGCATGCTGACGGCGCTGTCGCTGCAGACGCTGCGCTACAGCAAGCTGGGTCTGGCCTCGGTGGAACGCCGCCAGCGCTCGGCCCGGCTGTGGCGCGAGGCGACCACCGCGCTGGCGCGCGGCGACGTCGAGCGCATGGTCGCACTGACCCGACAGCGCATTGAAGAATCCGGCGAAGAGGCCATCCGCCAGCTTGGGTTGCCGGCCCACCCAGGAGACCAGCCATGAACACCACGCCGACTCCGGGCCCGCTGGCTGGCCTGAAGGTCATCGAAATCTGCACCACCATTGCCGGGCCCGCCTGCACCCGGCTGCTGGGCGACTTCGGCGCCGACGTCATCAAGATCGAGCCGCCCGAGGGCGATCCGGTACGCCAGATGGGCCAGCATGTCGGCGACGTGTCGCTGTACGCGGCGTCCATCCTGCGCAACAAGCGCTCGGTGGCTCTGGATCTGAAGACGCCGGGCGGACGCGAGCTCGCCTTCCAGCTGATCGCCCGCGCCGACATCCTGGTCGAGAACAACCGCCCGGGCGTGCTGGAGCGCCTGGGCCTGGGCTATGAGGCGCTGTCGGTGCGCAACCCCGGCCTGGTGATGGTGCGCATCAGCGGCTACGGCCAGACCGGGCCGTACGCCGAACGCCCGGGCTACGGCGCCATTTGCGAGGCGGTGGGCGGTGTGCGCCACATGACCGGCGACCCCGACCGGCCGCCCGCCCGGGTGGCGCTGGCCACCACCGACTATTTGTCGTCGGTCTATGCCGCGTTCGGAGCGATGGCCGCGATTCATGCCCGCGCCAGCACCGGCAAAGGCCAGGTGGTCGATGTGGCGCTGTATGAGGCGGCGTTCACGCAGATGGAGCCCATCGTGCCGGCGCACGAAAAGCTGGGTGTGGTGCCAATGCGCGAAGGCTCCAACCTGCCCTCGATGGCGCCCAACAGCTCCTACCCCACCCGCGACGGCGGCTGGGTGCTGATCGCCGCCAACAGCCAGCCGACCTGGCGCCGGCTGGTGGCGCTGATGCGGCAACCTGAATTGCTGACCGACCCGCGCTTCGAGACCATCCAGGCACGCGGCAGGCCGGAGAACATGATGGCCATTGACGCCCTCATCGCCGACTGGACGCGCCAGCACGACGCCGAGCCGCTGGAGGCGCTGCTGCGCGAAGGCGAGGTGCCGACCACCCGCGTCTACACCATCGCCGACATCTACGCCGACCCGCACTTCCGCGCCCGCGACATGTTGCAGGCCGTACCGCATCCGGTGCTGGGCCACACCACGCAGTCCGGCGTGGTGCCGCGCCTGTCGGCCACCCCAGGCGGCATCCGCCACACCGGCCCCGACCTCGGGGCCGACACCGGCGCGGTGTTGGCCGAAGACCTGGGCCTCAGCACCGAGCGCATCGCCGAGCTGGCAGCCGCCGGCGCCATACGCCTGCCCGCCGGGCCTTGAACGCCCCACGTCGCCATCCGTTTCCCAACCCGTATCCCCCGCAGGAGAACCCGATGAAATCCACTGCTATCAACCGCCGCCAATCGCTGGCCCTTGTGGGCGGTGCGCTGGCCTTGCCGCCCGCTGCCTGGGCCCAGGCCGGCTGGAAACCGACCCAGAACATCAACTACGTCATCGGCGTCGCGGCCGGTGGCTCGGTGGACCTGTACGCCCGCGGCATCAAGACCGCGCTGGAGACCCTCAAGCTCGTCAACGGCCAGACCGTGGTGGCCGACAACAAGCCGGGTGCCGCCGGCCTGCTGGCGCTGCAGCAGCTGCAGCGCGCCCCCGGCAACGCCCATGTGCTGGGCACCTTTCACACCGGCAGCATCGCCGGCCAGGTGACCGGCATCCTGAAGGCCGACATGCGCGAGTACGTGCCCGTGGCCATGCTGGTGGAAGAAACCACCCTGGTCGCGGTGCGGGCCGATTCACCGCTCAAGACCGCCAAAGACCTGGTGGATGCGCTCAAGCGCGACCCCACCTCGCTGAAGATTGCCGTGGCCCCGCTGCGCGGACTCAACACCCACCTGGCCATCGTCAAGCCGCTGCAGGCGGCCGGAGTGGATGTGGCCAAACTCACCATTGCGCCGTTCCGCTCGTCCGGTGAGTCGATGACCGCGCTGCTGGGCGGCCATGTGGACGTGGTGTCCGCCACCGGCCCCACCGTCGTGCCGCAGGTGCAGGCGGGCAAGGTGCGCATGATCGCGAGCGCCGCACCCGAGCACGGCACCGGCCCGCTCGCCGGGGTGAAAACCTGGCGCGAGCAGGGCGTGGCGGCCGACTACGTGAGCTACAACGGCGTGTTGCTGCCGGCGGGGGTGGACGCCGAGCAGATCCGCTTCTGGGAAGACGCGCTGCGCAAGGTGGCCGCCTCGCCGGAATGGATCGCGCTGGTCGAAAAATCGGGCAACAAGCCGATGTTCAAAGGCTACGTGGATTCGCACCGCTATCTGCAATCCGAACTGGCCTCCACCCAGCAACTGGTCGGCTCGCTCGGAGCCGCCGCCAAATGACGCCCCCCCAGCCTGCCGCGCGGACCTTCGAGCCTGCCGGCGAATGGGCCGCCGAACTGGCCGAGCTGGCGCAGCGCCGCGCCCACAGCCTGGCCATGGGCGGCCCCGAGGCCCTGGCCAAGTTCAAGGCCAGCGGTCGCCTGAATGCGCGCGAACGCATTGCCGCCCTGCTGGACGAAGGCACGTTCCGTGAGTTCGGCCGCATCACCGGCAAGGGCCACTACAGCCGCGATGGCGCATTCGAGCGGCTCGATCCCACCAATGCCATCACCGGCACCGGCCTGATCGAAGGCCGCAAGGTGGGCCTGCACGTGGACGACTTCACCATCCGCGCCGGCTCGTCCGAGGCCACCATTGCCGACAAGTGGATCTACATCGAACGCATGGCGCACCAGCTGCGCTTTCCGCTGATCCGCCTGGTCGATTCCGCCGGTGGCAGCGTCAAGCTGCTGATGCAGATCGGCGGCACCAAGATTCCCGAATACCCGAGCTGGCCCGCCAACGAACTGCTGCAGACGGTGCCGGTGGTCGGTGTGGCGCTGGGCGCCTGTGCCGGGCAGGGCGCGGTGAAGGTGCTGTCGTCGCACTTTTCGGTGATGGTGCGCGAGCAGGCGCAGGTGATGGCCGCCGGCCCGCACGTGGTGCGCCAGGCCTACGCGCAGGATGTCGACAAGAACGACCTGGGCGGCCACCGCGTGCACCGCAAAAGTGCGCTGGTGCACAACGAGGCCGAGGACGAAGCCGACGCGCTGGCCCAGGTGCGCCGTTTCCTGAGCTACCTGCCGCGCAGCGTCTTTCACCTGCCACCGGTCACCCAACCCACCGACGACCCGAACCGGGCCGACGACTGGCTGAAAGACGCCATCCCGCGCGACCGGCGGAAGATCTACGACCCGCGCCGCATCCTGGCGGCGGTCATGGACCAGGGCTCGGTGTTCGAGATCGGGCGCTGGCAGGGCGGCTCGGTGATCACCGCGCTGGCGCGGCTGAACGGGATCCCGGTCGGTGTGATCGCCAACGACCCCAAGGTGCAGGGCGGCGCCATGACCACCCAGGCGGCCTACAAGATGGAGCGCCACGTCAAGCTGTGCAGCCTGTTCGGCCTGCCGGTGGTCAATTTTGTCGACCAGCCGGGCAACCAGACCGGGCTGGAGGCCGAACTGGGCGGCACGCTGCTGGGTGCCACCCGCGTGGGCGAGGCCCTGAACGCCTGCCGCTCGCCCTGGGCCTCGGTGCTGATCCGCCGCTGCTTTGGCATGGCCGGCGCGCTGCACGCGCCCAAGTACGGCGAAGCGCTGAACTTCCGGGTCGCCTGGCCCTCGGCGCGCTGGGGTTCGATCCCGATCGAAGGCGGTGTGATGGCGGCGCACAAGGCCGAAATCGACGCCGCGCCCGATCCGGCGGCCAAACGCGCCGAACTCGAAGCCTTCTACCTGGCCATGACCTCGCCTTTCCGCACCGCCGAAAAATTCGGCATCCTGGACATCATCGACCCGCGCGAAACCCGCGCGTTGCTGTGCGACTGGGTGCTGGACGCCTGGGAAGTGGTGCGCACCAGCCGGCCGGTGGCGGTGGCCGATTGAATCCCGGCGCCGCCCCCCGGCTGCAGGCCGCGCGGGCGCGGGCGCCGGGGGTCTTGCTGGCCGGTGTGGTGGCACTGGCGGCGGGCTTCATTTCCGATCACCAGGGGGGGCCGCAACTGCTCTATGCCTTGCTGATCGGGCTGGCCCTGCATTTCCTGTCACGCGATGAGCGGGTGAGACCCGGACTGGATTTCGCCAGCCGAACCCTGCTGCGGGCGGGCGTGGCGCTGCTGGGTCTGCGTATCACCCTGGCCCAGGTCGGTGCATTGGGCTGGGGCACTGCCGTGCTGGTGATCGGGGGCGTGGCGACCACCGTCGGCCTGGGTCTGCTGCTGGCCCGTGGACTCAGGCGCCCGGCGGCCGAAGGCCTGATCTCCGGATGCGCGGTCGGCATCTGTGGCGCTTCGGCAGCGCTGGCCGTGGCATCGGTGCTTCCCCGCACCCGGGACAACGAACGCTTCACCTTGCTGGCCGTGGTCGGCGTGACCTTGTTGTCCACGGTGGCCATGGTGCTGTACCCGGTGCTGGTGCGGATCGCGGGCTGGAGTCCGGCGCAGGCGGGCGTCTTTTTCGGCGCGACGATTCATGACGTCGCCCAGGTGGTGGCGGCGGGCATGATGCTGTCGAGCGCCGGCGACACCGCAGCCGCCGACAGCGCCACGGTCGTCAAGCTGCTGCGGGTGGCATTGCTCATGCCGGTGGTGATGCTGGTCGCAGTGGTGCTGCGCCCGCCAGCCGATGCTGCCGAACCCGGCGCCGACGTGCCGCTGGTGCCGGGTTTTCTGCTGGCCTTTGTCGCGCTGATGATGCTGGGTACCACCAGCCTGGTGCCTGCGGAGCTGGTGGCCGCGGCGGGCGCGGCATCACGCAGTTTCCTGGTGATCGCCATTGCGGCTGCCGGCATCAAGACCAGTTTTGAAGATCTGCTGCGTCTGGGTTGGGCGCCCGTGGCCCTCCTGCTGGCGGAAACCGCCTGGATCGCGATACTGGCGGCCGTCGGCATCGCGGCCGGCCTGTCCGCCGCCTGAAACCGTTCAGCGTGGCGATGCCGCGCTGCTGTCCCATTGCCGGCGCAGCGCCGCGCAGTGGTCGACGGCGGGCACCGCAGCCGTGGCCCAGACCTTGTCGACGGCGGGCGCTGCCATGCCCGCCGGCCGCAGGGCCACGCTGCGCGCCGCGATGGCGGCGCCCAGATGGGTGGGCACCCCCATGGTCCGGTCCACATGCTGGTTGCCGGCAATCAACAGCACCGTGCGGCCCGGTTGCCGCGCGCTGAGCACGGTGGCGGCCATTGCCGCGTCACGCGCGATCTGGACTCGGGTCATCGGCACGATGCGGGCTTCGGGCAGCAGCCCACAATGCCCTTCGCGAATGGATTTTTGCTGCTTTTGCCACATACCCGGCGTTAAATGGTCATCCAGCGCTATGTTCAGCATAGCGTTCCGCTTGCCCTCCTGCGGCAGGTTGGCGCCCAGAACCGGGACACCTGCGCGGACCGCGGTCATGACCACGGGGCCGTAGCGCGACCAGGGCCAGGCCCGCGCGTCCCAGCGCAGCGCGGCTTGCACCACGGGGTCGTCGGCGTCGGGCGCCAGGCCGGCGGTGGACGTGCCGGCCGGGGCCATTTCCAGGGCCAGCGCGGCAAGGCGGCCTTGCGCGGCCAGCGCCGCGACGGCGGCGTGTTGCCAGCGCGGATGGTCGGGTGCGTCGTGTTGTTCGCCCAGCAGCAGCGCGTCGGCGGGCAGCACACCCGCCAGCAAGTCGGCGACCGTCGGGTCCGGGCGCCCGGACCCGCTCGTGCGGCCACCGGCACAGGCGGCCAGCAGGCTTGCCAGCAAGGTGGCGGCGACAGCGGTTTGACAGCGCATGGCCGCATACTAGAGCGATTCCCGGCACGGCGGGGGTCGCAGGTCTTTGCGACCGTCCCGCGCTGCGTTGCCGTTTCTGCCCGATTGGACTCGTCTGTGTCATTGGTGCTTCGTGCGGGCCTGACCCTGCTGGCAGCCTTGGGGGCTGCGCTGTTGTGTGGGTGGTTGAACACCCCGATCCCGTGGATGATCGGCCCCTTGCTGGCGACGGCGGCGCTCACCGTGGCCGGCGCGCCGACCGCCAGTCTCGGCCCTTTGCGAGACGCCGGACAATGGGTCATCGGCGCCGCCCTGGGGCTGTACTTCACCCCGCAGATGACTGCCCTGGTGGCCGGCCTGTGGTGGGCCATCGCCCTGGCGGTGTTATGGTCCCTGCTGATCGGCTTTGGTTTCAGCGCCTGGTTGTATCGCCGGTTCGCGTCGCAGATGCCCGAAATTGCGCCGCCAACGATGCGAGCGACGACTTACTTCGCGGGCGCCATCGGCGGCGCGTCGGAGATGACCTTGCTGGCCGAGCGCGTGGGCGCACGCACCGACCTGGTCGCGGCGGCGCACAGCCTGCGCTTGCTGATCGTCGTGGTGGTGATTCCGTTTGCGATGGTGTGGGCCAAGGGCTGGTGGGGGCTGCAAGCCATCGAGCTGGCGCCGTCCGGGCCACGTCCGGTGGTGGGGACCGGTCTGCTGGCGCTGGCGGCGGCGACCGGCGCGGGCGGGTGGCTGCTGCGGCGGGCCGGTCGGGCCAACCCCTGGTTCATGGGCGCCTTGCTGGTTGCCATGGGACTGACCATGGCGGGAGTGGAGTGGTCGGCGATGCCCACCGCTTTGTCCAACGCGGCGCAGCTGGTGATCGGCGTCAGCCTGGGCGTGCGCTTTTCCCCGGCATTTCTGCGCACCGCACCGCGCTGGCTGGCCGCTGTGGCGGCCGGGACGCTGGTGCTGATGGGTCTGTGCGCGGGGTTCGGGGTGACGCTGGCCTGGGCCACGGGACTGCACCCGGCAACGCTGATTCTGGGCACCTCACCCGGCGGCATCACCGAAATGGCCATCACCGCCAAAGTGTTGCAGCTGGGGGTTCCGGTGGTCACGGCGTTGCAGGTCTGCCGCCTGGTGGCGGTGTTGCTGCTGGTGCAGCCATGCTACCGGCTGCTGGACCGACGGGGTTTTTGGTCCGAAAACTCCCGAAATCATAGCTAACAATGACCTTTTTACGCTGGGTATTGCCGGAAAAGACCTGAAAACATGAAAAACGCCCCACCAGGGGGCGTTTTGTCGGGCGGCCCGGCGTCGTTGCGCTCAGTGCACCACCACCGGGTTCTGGGCCAGGCCGGAATAGCTCTCCAGCGTGTCTTCCACTTCTTCCTGCGTGGGGCTGCTTTGTTGCCAGGCATTGATCTGCTGCTGGAACAGCTCGGCCCAGGATCCATCCAGATACACCTCTTTGCCGGAACGTTTGTCCACAATTTCGAAGCCGTGCCGCACGAGCATGGGGCCCGGGTTTGCCACACCGGTTTCGGTATGGGTATCGGCCAGCAGGTGCGTCACGGAAAAGGACTCGGAGTCGTACAGCACATTCATGGGGTTCCTCTCTCGCAGCGTGATGGGTGTGCAACCCATTTTGCAACGATCGTGCCCGTTTCAAGCCCCGCGTGCGCGAATGTGCCCAAATTGCCACAGCGCCACGCCGGATATTGCCGCTTCGGGGCTGCGCCGGTCGCCCGCCGGTCCGGCTCAGAACCCCGGCGCCAGCACCGTGCGGGTGCGCAGTTGCTGATCGACAAAGTCTCCATTGGCCTGGGTCAGTCGCACCCGCACCGGCAGGTAGTTCATGGCCGGCGCCAGCCACAGCTCCAGGCGGATGTCATACGGGCGCCGGGGCTCGCGCACCAGCGCCAGTGCGGTCACCGGCCCGGCCGGCAGGTCCAGGGTTTCGGGCTCGCCCACCCGCAAGACCCACAGGTCGGCGTCACGGGCGCTGGCGGTTTGAACGGTGATGGTGCTGCCCGGCGCGAAGCGGTCCGGATTGGCCGCAGCCAGCGCGCCGACCTGCAGGAACAGGCTCAGGCGGTCCTGCGCGCCGGGGCTGAGGGCGGCCTCCGGCGTGTTGGCGCTGAAGCGGATGCGCCCGGACGCCGCATCGAAATGCGCCGCCTGCTCCTGCCGGGAGCGATCGCCAAAGCGCAGCGGTGACAGCCCGTGGTCGTTCAGACGGCCCTCACTGGTCTGCACCCGGCTGCCCATGAACAGGGCGCCGACTTCCAGCCGGGCGCGGTATTGCGCGCCGTCGTGTTGCCACAGCAGTTCAGAGCGGGCCGTGTAGGGGAGGCGACGGATTTCGCCGGACACTTCGTAGACCAGCCGCTGGGGGGCGGCAACCCGCGCGGGCCAGCGGTCCCCGGCGGTCGCAGAGGGTGGGGGCGGGGCCGGCGGCGCGGACTCGGTCACCGGTAGCGCCGCCGGCGGCGGCAGCATCGGGCCTGCGACAAAACTGCGGGTCTCCACCGCGGCGCTGTCGGTGCCGGAGGCCACCGAGGACTCGACCTGTGGGTCGATGGGCGTGTCGTTGGCGCCGACCGGGTCCGCCGGGGTCGCGCTCGGGGTCGCGGGTTCGGCCGGCGGCCCCGCCGGGGGGGCCTTGGCACGGGCTGCGGTCGGGGGCGGTGTCGGCCGCGTCGCGGGCGGCTGCGGCTGCGGGACCAGTGTGCGGGTCTGCAGGGGCACGGGGGCCATCCGGCTGTCGCCGGCCTGGTAACGCGGCGGCTCGCCTTGCAGAACCAGCAGGTGCGCGGCGAGTACCACCAGGGTCAGCAGGACCAGCGTCCCGCGGGGCGCCATCGCAGCAGGCGTCATCGATCCGGATGACCCAGATCCTGTGACAAGCGGTGCGCGGCAGCCCGCAGCGGGCGTGCCACCGCACCGTCCCAGCCCGGATCGAACGTGGCACCCGATCCCAGAGTCAGAATCCCCATGGCCAGATGGCCGCTGGCGTCGAACACCGGCGCGCACAGCCCGCTGATGCCGGGCAACAGCACGTTGACCACCCGACCCAGTCCCTGCGCACGGGTCTCGGCCAGCATCTCCCGGACGCCGGCGGGGCTGTCGGGTACGTCACGCCGGCCGAGCCGGCGGGCCAGCGCCATCTCGGCTTCGATCATCGGCGCCAGCCGCTCGGCGGCACTGCCATGGTTCAGGAAAGCGGCAAAACAGCGCCCGGTGGCCGAGGTCAGCAGAGGCATCACGTCACCCAGGCGCAGATTGACCGGTTCGGTTTTGGGCGTTTCTTCCCAGTGCACGATGGTCGGGCCGTGGTTGCCCCAGACCGCCAGCGCCACCGTATGACCGACCGCTTCCATCAGTTCGGGCATGCGCTCGCGCGCCAGGCGCACCGCATCGACGCGCCACAGCGCCGCCAGGCCCAGGCGCAACGCGCCGGGTCCGAGGTCGTAGCGGGTGGTGCGGCTGTCCTGCACCACCAGGCCCAGTCGCTGGAAGCTGACCAGATACCGGTGGGCTTTTGCCGCGCTCATGCCCGCGCGGGCGGCCAGGTCACGCAGCATGAGCGCGCCGTCGGCCTGCCCGAGCACGTCCAGCAGGCCGAAGCCGACTTCCACCGATTGAATACCGGCCCGCTCCCGGTCGCCGCCCTCGTCACCGGAGGTTTCGGGTCCGCTTGCACTGTCCTGGCTGATTTCCACTAGAATCTCGCACGAAGTTTCGTTTAGGTAAATCAGTTTACCAATACGTAATTGATCCGTCACCGGGTGTGTTGTGCCGGTGGTGGCCGATTCCCCGCCCCAACCCATCCGGAGACCAGCGACCATGAAACTTGCCACCTACAAGGACGGCTCCCGCGACGGCCAGCTCGTTGTGGTGTCCCGCGACCTGAGTACCGCGCATTATGCGACCGGCATCGCCATGCGCATGCAGCAGGTGCTGGACGACTGGAGTTTTCTCTCGCACCAGCTGCAGGACCTGTACCAGACCCTCAACAGCGGCAAGGCGCGTCATGCGTTCCCCTTCGACCCGACGATGTGCATGGCGCCCCTGCCACGGGCCTACCAGTGGGCCGACGGCTCGGCCTACCTGAACCATGTGGAGCTGGTACGCAAGGCGCGCAACTCCGAAGTGCCGGCCAGCTTCTACACCGACCCGCTGATGTACCAGGGCGGCAGCGACGACTTCATCGGTCCGCGCGACGATGTGGTCGTGCCCAGTGAAGAATTCGGTATCGACTTCGAGGCCGAAATCGCGGTGGTCACGGCCGACGTGCCCATGGGCAGCAGCCCCGAGCAGGCGCTGGACGGCATCCGCCTGGTGATGCTGGTCAACGACGTCAGCCTGCGCAACCTGATTCCGGCCGAACTGGCCAAGGGCTTCGGCTTCTTCCAGAGCAAGCCGGCCACAGCGTTCAGCCCGGTGGCGGTGACGCTGGACGAGCTGGTGTTCAACGGCGACAGTGCCTGGGACCACGGCCGCGTGAACCTCACCCTGCAATCCACCTGGAACGGCCGCACGGTGGGCCTGTGCGAGGCCGGCCCGGAGATGACTTTCCATTTCGGCCAGCTGATCGCCCACATCTGCAAGACGCGCAATGTGCGCGCCGGCTCCATCGTCGGCAGCGGCACGGTCAGCAACAAGAGCGTCGAGGTGGACGGTCGCCCGCAGTGGCCTCGCGGCTACAGCTGCATCGCCGAAAAGCGCTGCATCGAAACCATCCTGGACGGCCAGCCCAGCACCCCGTTCATGAAGTTCGGCGACACCATCCGCATCGAGATGAAGGGCAAGGACGGCCAGAGCCTCTTCGGCGCCATCGACCAGAAGATCGCACCGCAGCCCTGAACGCTCCTGAAAACAGAGCTGCGAACGACGTTTTTTCGATGGGTAACGGCCAAAATCCCTCTTGAAACGCGCCACAGACCCCGGTTCGCCAGCCGGGCGCCGCGCGCCGCCGGAAGAGGCCTGCCTACGGCTGCGACACCAGCGACTTCAGCTCCGAGACACTGTGTGACCACAGCTGGCTGCCGCGCCAGTCCTGGTAGACCGTCTTGACGGTGCGGCCGACGGCAGGCGCATACCACTGCGTGGTTTCGAAACGCATGCTGCCAGTCCAGCTCACGCCGTTGATCCACCCCTTGCAGTCGACACGCAGGGCATCGAATTCGCCGGCAGGAAGCGTCAGCTTTTCCAGGCCCACGGCCTGACAGTCGGCGGTGTTGCGGGTGCGGTCACCGGTGGCGCCGGTGGTGTCGGATTCCGCCTTCCAGCGATCACCGACCGTCAACGGAAACCGCAGCAACCCGGCGCTCGGACTGAAGCTGCGCCCGGTCGTGCCGCTTTTGACCATATCCAGATCCCGGGTGAGCACCTGTTCGGCGTCGACTCCCGGCCGGTCGGAACGCCGCGCAGTCATCACGATGCGCTGGTCATCCACGCTGCGGACCGTGACGCTGGCATCGAAACGCTGCCGGTCGGTGAGCAGCTGCATCGCGTAGGTGGCGCCGTCGCCCACCTGGACGGTCGGGCGCTGGGCAGTCTGGGACCACACGGGCTGGGTGACCAGGGTCAACAGCGCCAGTGACAAGGAATGTGGGCGCACCATGAATGTCCTCCGTTTGAATGATCCGGCATATGACGGGGCGCCGCACCGGGCGGCTCCCCGTGCTGTCCGCTTACAGCCCCAACTGTTTGCGCATCGCGTCCCAGGCGGTGGCGTTGAGCCGCGCCTGCTCGCTGGTCGCAAAACTCAGGTTCTTCTTGTTCTCGCGGGCGGTAAAGACCTGGTCCGTGGCCGCCAGGCTGGCGGTGTTGCGCACTTCCACCAGCAGGCGGGTGTGGTTCATCACCGTGGGGTTGTGGCCGGCGAAACGCATCATCCGCACGCCGTTCTCCGTACTGACGGTGTAGGTGCCGGACTGGGTCGCGGCACAGTTCGACGCCACCGTCTGCGCCTCGTTCAGATCACACTCGTAGAACTGCACCGCGCCGGTGGTGGCCGGATTGGTGTGCGTGCCGCTGAACGCCACCCGCAGGTTGCGCAGGTTGCCGGTGCTGATGCCCAGACTCAGGCTTCCGCCACTGTTGGCCAGGTTGACCCCGCTGGCTGGCCGGGCTGCGATGACTCCCTCCAGTGTTGTGGCGGTGGCGGTCGGAAAGCCGTCGGTGAAGCGGTTGTTGATGAAAACCGGCTGGTTCAGGGTGATCTGCCAGCGGTAGTTGAGCCGGCTGCCGGCCGGGAAGGTGGCGAATCCCAGCGTCTGCAGCAATTTGGTGGTGGACAGGCCGTTGTTGATCACGTTCCGGGCAGTATCCGGCTGCAGTTCGGTCACCACATCGGCCATGCGCCGCCCGCCGATGTCCACGCCCAGGGTGCGGCCGGCGGTCAGCGAGTTGCCGCAGAAACTGGCCCGGCTGGGCACGCCGGACGCGCTGGTGAACGGCATGGTCGCGTCGCAGACGATCCATCCGGTGGGGTTCAGGTAAGCCTGGTTGTACAGCTGGGTGTTGGGAACGCCGCTGTCCTTGCCGGCGCGCACGTCCTTGAGGTTGACCGACAGTGCACCGGCCGCGCGGGCGTCGGCGGTCAGGTGGCGATACGAGAAATTGTCGAGATCGGTGTAGCGCAGGCTGGTCAGGTCATTGGGCGTGGCCGCAGTCGCGACGGAGGGGTCGGATACCGACAGGCTGACGCCGTCCTCCAGGGTGCGAGCCACGACGTTGGCCATCGTGCGGGCGTTGTCGCGCACCACGTTGTCGTCGGTTGCCGGATCGTCCTGGTAGTTGTCGATCTTGGCTTGTGCGATGCCCAGCTGATTGGCCACGTTGGCCCGTGCCGCCGTTTCGGTCATGCCGGCTGCCATGCCCGCGGCCACCAGGGTGGTCAGCGGGTTGATCTGCCCGGCCTTGCCCTTGACCTGGCGCAGGGCGTAGGACCGGGTCTCGGTCGCCGCGCCGTTGTCGGACAGATCGACCACCGCCGGAGTCACCTGGGCGATCAGCGAGGTGGCGGCGATATCGGCGGCCGACACTTTGGTGGTGTCCACCTCGATACGGTAGCTGCCGGTGGACCCGGTGGCCGCACCGGTCGGTTCGGACGCCTCGCAACTGCCGTTGTTGTTGAGGTCGGCGCAGACCACCACATTGCGCAGCAGCCCGTCGATGGCTACCGTGCCGCTCAGCACCATGGGTGCGGGTGCCGGCGCCGGGGCCGGGGCCGGCGCGGGGGCGGGTGCCGGCGCAGGCGCAGGCGCGGGTGCGGGTGCGGGGGCTGGCGTGACGGCCGGCGGATCGTCGCCGCCCCCGCAGGCGCCCAGTGCACTCAGCACAATCAGGCTCGAGAGGAGTTTCAGACGCGGGTTTTGTGACATGACAGCTCTCCAGGTAGGGCGCACGACGCGCCGGGAATCGTGATTCCGGCTTGCGGGCGAAAATCGCAGGCCGGGTCCGGGTACAAATCCTAGAAACGGGCAGCGCCCGGGCCAATACCATGGACATGGGATGACGGTCGCTGCCGAACGGGCTACACCCTCGACAATGCCCCGACCGCCCCGCCCCTCAGCCTCCCGCCCTGCCCCTGCTGCCCGCTCGACCGCCATGACCAATCTGCCCCCGCTGGAGCCCGTGACCGTGGCCCTCGTCGAGGACGACGCGGGCACCCGCGCGCGCCTGGTCGCCGCGCTGGGGCGGCTGGACACGCTGCAGCTGCGTTTTCAGGCCGGCACCGCCACCGACATGATCCACTGGCTGGAACAGGAGACGGTCAATGTGTTGCTGGTGGACCTGGGCCTGCCCGACCGGTCCGGGCTCGACGTCATCCGTTATTGCCGCAGCCGCCACCCGGCAACCGAAGTCATGGTGATAACCTTGTTCGGGGATGAGGCGCACATGACTGCCGCTTTCGAGGCCGGAGCCCGGGGCTATCTGCTCAAGGACGGCTCGGAGGCCGACCTCGCCCGCCATGTGGTGGATTTGCGCGCGGGGGGATCGCCGATCACCCCGGTGATCGCGCGGCAGTTGCTGCAGCGGATGGCACCTGCTGCCCCGACCGCAGAGCCGGATGACGCGGGGTTGACCGAGCGCGAGCGGCAGACGCTGCAGGTGCTCTCGCGCGGCTATACCTACTCGGAGGCCGCAGCCTTGCTGGAAATTTCACCCGGTACCGTGCAGACCCATGTGAAGAACATTTATTCGAAGCTGGCGGTGCGATCCAAGACCGAGGCCGTCTTCGAAGCCCGGCAGCGGGGTCTTCTGCCGTGAGCGCGCCGCCCGTCCCGGGCGGGCCGGCGGGCCCAAAAACGGCCAAACCTGCGGTGTATTTGCGGCCACGGCGGCCGGGTGCAATGGGGTTCCTGCTGGTCCGGTTGGTGCTGCTGGTCCTGGTACTGGCCGGCGGGGCGGCACCGGGCCTGGCCGCCACAGCCGGCACGCCCGTAGTGGTACGGTCGGTCGACGCCCGGTTCGAGCCTGTCGACGCGCCGCCCTGGAGCGGACCGGTGGAGCTTCCCAGCCGCTGGGACCGGCGCTATCCCGGCCAGGCGGGGCGCGCCGTGTATGCGTTTGATCTGCCACCCGCGGCGCCGGGACAGGCACAGGCGATCTGGACCGGTCGGGTGGGCAATCAGGTAGTCATCCGGCTCGACGGTGTGGTGATCCACCAGGTCGGGCGCCCGGGAGACACGGATGTCGACGCGACACGCCGGCCCCTGTGGCTGCTGCTGCCGCTGACCGACGCGAGCGGCCCCGGAGGCGCTCGCCGGCTGGAGATCACGGTCCAGGTGCAGCCGGGGCGCTGGGGCGGCCTGGGAGTGGTCCATGCCGGACCGCCGGATGCACTGCGGGCGGGGTACGACCAGCTGGTGTTCTGGCGCGTCTATGGTTCGCTGGCGCTCGCCTTTGGTCTTCTGCTGTCGGCGACCTGGGCGGCCGGATTCTGGTGGACATCCCGGGAGCGCCTGTTCCGATACCTCGCCCTGGCCTGCCTGAGCGGCGCGTTGGTGTACGCCAACCGGGTCTGGACACCGCCGCCCTTGCCGTGGCCGCTGTGGGGCGGCGTGGTGGTCGCCAGCATCCAGATCCACCTGCTGTATTTCTACCGCGCGATCCTGGAGGAGTCGGGACTGCGCCCGCGCTGGCTGGACCCGGCGGCGCGCGTGCTGGGCGCCTTGTGTGTCGTTGTTCCGGTGCTGCTGTATGCCACTGGGCGGACGCACTGGGTCATCGGTTGGCTGCTGGCCACCGTGCCGGTCACTCTGGGTGTCGCCGCAGTGGTAGGGCGGCGGCTGTGGGTGGCGCCCACGCGTACGACCCTGCTGATCGCGGTGGCCCTGGTGCTGGGTGTGGGCGCGCTGGGCTGGGAGCTGGTCGCCGTGCAGTGGCTGGGCGACGGGATGGCCACCGTCTCGATCCCGGTGCTCGCCACTCTGGGCGCCTGTGTGGCCCTGGGTCAGGTTGCCGTGCAGGATTATGGGCGGCAATACCATGCCCACCGGGTGCTGTCCCGGTCGCTGCGTGAGCGCCTGGCCGAGCAGGAACGCGCACTGGAAGTTGCCCATGAGCGGCTGCGACGCGAACATGGAGAGCAATCGCGGCGCGCCGAGCGGCAGCGGATCATGCGCGACATCCATGACGGCGTGGGCTCCCAGCTGGTCGGGTTGATGGGCTGGCTGGATCACGACGACACTTCGCGCGCCGACCTGCGCGAACAGGTTGGCATGATTCTCGATGAGCTGCGGATGGCGGTCGACGCCTTGCAGCCCGTGCATGACGATCTGCTCACCGTGCTGGGCACCCTGCGCTACCGCATGCAGCCGCGCCTGGAGGCGGCGGGAATCGACGTGGTCTGGAACATGCCGTCCTTGCCACCGATGGAAGGGTTGACACCCCCGGTGATTCTGGAGATTCAGCGCATCGTGCTCGAGGCGTTCACCAACGTCATCCGCCATGCGCAGGCTCGCACCCTGGTCGTTCAGGCGCTGTGGGAGCCCGCCCCGGGTGCCGGCCTGGTGCTGGAGGTATCCGACGACGGCGTGGGTTTGCCGGACGCTGCGCAGCACAGCCCGCGGGGACTGTCCCACATGGCGGCACGGGCGCGGGGCCTGGGCGGGCGGCTGGAGATCGGGGCGGTCGAACCACAGGGCACCCGGCTGCGCCTGCTGTTGCCCCTGAAGCCCCGGGAGGCCTCTGCCGCAGACCCGGAAAGCTATTGACTCGATAGCGCTTCAAGGCCTTTTCACGCTGGGTAAGTGCCAAAACCGTCACGAATGCGGGCTCTGAGCGCCGCGGCGGGCCGCGAGTGCGACCAGCACCAGAACCGGAAGCCCGAGCAGGGCGGTGGCGGTGAAGAAATGGGCGTAGCCGAACGCATTCACATAGTCACCCGAGAAACCGGCAATGAACTTCGGCAGCAGCAGCATGATTGAGCTGAACAGCGCGTACTGCGTGGCCGAATAACTCACGTTCGTCAGGCTCGACAGGTAGGCGATGAAGGCGGCCGATGCGATGCCACTGGCCAGATTGTCGGCCGAGACGACCGCGATCAGCGCCACCACGTCATGCCCGTGGCCGGCCAGCCACGCGAACAGCAGGTTGGTCAGTGCGCTGAGCACTGCACCCAGCATCAGGATGCGCATCACCCCGAACCGCAGCGACAGCGTGCCGCCGATGAAGGCGCCGGCCAGCGTCATGATGACGCCATAGACCTTGGTCACCGCCGCAACCTCGTCCTTCGTGTAGCCCATGTCCACGTAGAAGGGGTTGGCCATGATGCCCATGACCACGTCGCTGATGCGGTAGACGGCGATCAGCGCCAGGATCAGTGCCGCCTGCCAGCGGTAACGGCGGATGAAGTCGGCAAACGGCTCGACCAGGGCGCCCTGCAGCCATTCGGCCGCATTGCGCGCAGGCGGCAGCGGCGCCGGCGCGGGCTCACGCGCGAGCAGCACCGTGACCACCCCAACCGCCATCGATGCCGCCATGACCAGGTAGGCGGTGGTCCACGCAGCCTGCTGGTAGCCGCCGGTCGCGACACCTTCGGCTCGCGCCGCGATCCACAGCACCCCGGCGCCGGCCCAGATCATCGCCAGGCGGTAGCCGGTCTGGTAGGTCGCGGCCAGCGCGGCCTGGTGATCGGCGTCGGCGGATTCGATGCGGTAGGCGTCGAGCGCGATGTCCTGTGTGGCCGAGCCAAAAGCCACCGCCAGCGCGCACCACACGATGGGCCCCAGCGTCTGGCGCGGATCGGCCAGCGCCATGCCGACCAGCCCCGCGACGATCAGCCCCTGCGACAGCAGCAGCCAGCTGCGCCGCCGGCCCAGTGCGCGCGTCAGCAGGGGGATTGGCAACCGGTCCACCAGGGGCGCCCAGACCCATTTGAATCCGTAGGCCAGGCCCACCCAGCTGAGGTAACCGATGGTGCTGCGGTCGATGCCCGCCTCGCGCAACCGGAAACTCAGCGTCCCCAGCACCAGCAGCAGCGGCAGTCCGGCGGCGAAGCCGAGCGTCAGCATGCGCAGGCTGGCGGGTTCGAGGTAAACACGCAGGGCTGCGAGCCACGAGCGGTCAGGACCAGGCGCCGACGGTGTCGGTGCGGGAGACATGGAATCGTGCATCGGGCTATTATTGACCCATCATGTGCTGGTTATGTCATGTCAAAAGTGCCGCAAGCGCGGCGCAGGAAGCGGCAGACCCGCGCGGAGCGACCGGGCCTTCGCGCCATTCGCCGTGGGCGCCACGCCGCGCTTTCCTGCAACTGGCGGGTGCCGCGACCGCCGGTGCGGTGCTTGCGCCGGAGTCGGCCCGGGCACAGGTGAACGTCGGCGAGTCCTCCGGGGTCCGCAAGCTGGTGCCGGCGGAGATGCTCGAGAACTCGGCCCGGCAGCAGTACGCCCAGGTGATCGCCCAGGCGCGCGCGCAAGGCGCGCTGGCGCCGGACCACCACCCCCAGCTGCAGCGGCTGCGGACCATGGCCCGTCGGCTCATCCCCTTCGCGCTGCCGTGGAACGACCGGGCGCGCCAGTGGCAATGGGAAGTGAACCTGATCGGCAGCAAGAAGATCAACGCCTGGTGTATGCCCGGCGGCAAGATTGCCTTCTACACCGGCATCCTGGACCAACTCAAGCTCACCGACGACGAGGCCGCGATGATCATGGGGCATGAGATGGCCCATGCATTGCGCGAGCACGCGCGCGAACGGCTGGCCAAAAGCCAGGCCACCGGGATCGGCTTGAGACTGGGGGCGCAGTTGCTCGGGCTGGGCGATCTCGGCAGCCTGGCCGCCGACGTGGGCACCCAGTTGCTCACACTCAAGTTCAGCCGCGAGGACGAGACTGAGGCGGACCTGGTCGGTCTGGAGATGGCTGCGCGGGGCGCCTATGCGCCCCAGGCCAGCGTCAGCCTGTGGCAGAAGATGGCCGCTGCCAGCGGGGGGGAGGGCGGCGGACCGGCCTTCCTGTCTACTCACCCGACCGGGCCGGACCGAATTCGCAAGCTGCAGGACAACGTGCCGCGCGTGTTGCCCCTGTACGAGCAGGCCCGCGGTCGCGGCTGACCGTCATACGGCGCTGCGACGGTGACAGCCACGGCGGGCCGGTCGTGATACCGTTGCTCGATGAATCCCACACCCGCTTGCCTCGCCCCGACGCCGTTCATCGACAGCGACCACCCCGAGGTGATCGCCTTTGCCCGCACGCACGCCCGGGGTGCGAGCGACCGCGAACGGGCCGTGGCGCTCTACCACGCCGTGCGCGACGGCTTCCGCTACGACCCCTACCGGATCGCGCTCACCCTGGAGGGCCTGCGCGCCAGCACGGTGCTGACCCAGGGCTACGGCTGGTGTGTGCCCAAGGCCACGCTGCTGGCTGCGGTGTGCCGGGCCGCCGGCATTCCGGCACGGCTGGGCTATGCCGATGTGCGCAACCACCTCTCGACCGCGCGCATGCGCGAGGCCATGAAGACCGACCTGTTCGCCTGGCACGGCTACACCGACATCTGGATCGACGGTGCCTGGCGCAAGGCCACGCCGGCCTTCAACCTCTCGCTGTGCGAGAAATTCGGCCTGCTGCCGCTGGAATTCGACGGGGTGTCCGATTCGATCTACCACCCGTTCGACCGGGCCGGCAACCGCCACATGGAATACGTGCGCCAGCGCGGCGCCTTCGACGACCTGCCGCTGGCCCAGATCCTGGAGACCTTCCGCACGCTCTACCCCTGGATGAGCGCCGAAGCGGACGCCGACCCGCTGGCCCGCGGCGATTTCCTGGCCGACGTGCAACGCGAAACCGGGGCTTGAGAGGCTGAGACGCGGTGAACCAACCCGCCGCGCCCGACGCATCCACCGCTTCTGGGGTGGATTGGGGCGGCCCGGATCAGGGTTTTCCCGGAAATTGGGGTTTTTCGATAATTACGATTAGGTGAATTCGTTTACCTATAGTAAATTTCTGCTCTCGTCGGCGCGTCGTGCGCCGAACCCTGTTTCCGGAGACCAGCCATGGGTGCCTACGTCAGCCCGACCTATCCCTACCGATCCCCCGAGGACCTGCGGTCCTCGCCCCCGCAGCGCCGCCCGCTGATCGTGGTCGGCGCCGGCCCCGTGGGCCTGGCCGCGGCCATCGACGCGCGCCAGCACGGCCTGGACGTGCTGCTGTTTGACGACGACAAGACCGTCTCCGTCGGTTCGCGCGCGGTCTGCTACGCCAAACGCGCGCTGGAAGTGCTGGACCGGCTGGGCGTGGGCGAAGCGCCCTGCGCCAAGGGCGTGAGCTGGAATGTGGGCCGCACCTTCGTGGAGGAGGAAGAGGTCTACCAGTTCAACCTGGTGCCCGAGCCCGGCCACAAGCGCCCCGGCATGATCAACCTGCAGCAGTACTACCTGGAGGAGATGATGATCGCCCGCGCGCTGGAGCTCGGCGCCGACGTGCGCTGGCAGCACAAGGTGATCTCGGTGCAGCCGCAGGACGGTTTCACCCGGCTGACGGTGGAGACACCGGACGGCAGCTTCGACATCGAGGCCGACTGGCTGATCGTCGCCGACGGCGCCCGCAGCCCCATCCGCCGCCAGCTCGGGCTGGACATCGAAGGCCGCATCTTCATGGACCGCTTCCTGATTGCCGACGTGATCATGAAAGCCGACTTCCCGGCCGAGCGCTGGTTCTGGTTCGACCCGCCCTTCCACCCCGGCCAGAGCGTGCTGCTGCACAAGCAGAGCGACAACGTCTGGCGCATCGACTTCCAGCTCGGCTGGGACGCCGACCCGGAAGAAGAGAAGAAGCCCGAAAAGATCATCCCACGCGTCAAGGCCATGCTGGGTGACGCGCGCGAGTTCGAGCTGGAATGGGCCAGCATCTACACCTTCCAGTGCCGCCGCATGAAGGATTTCCGCCACGGCCGCATCCTGTTCGTCGGCGACGCGGCGCACCAGGTCTCACCCTTTGGCGCACGCGGCGCCAACTCGGGCTTCCAGGACACAGATGACCTGCTGTGGAAGCTGGCGCTGGTGATGAAGGGCCAGGCGCCCGAGCGGCTGCTGGACACCTACAGCGCCGACCGCACCTACGCCGCCGATGAAAACCTGATGAACTCCACCCGTTCGACGGACTTCATCACCCCCAAGAGCCGCACCAGCCGCACTTTCCGCAACGCGGTGCTGGACCTGGCCCGGCACCACCCGTTTGCGCGCAAGCTGGTGAACTCGGGCCGTCTGTCCGTGCCCTCGTTCCTGGTGGGATCGGCGCTGAACACCCCGGATACCGACGCCTTCGCCGGCGACATGGTGCCCGGCGCCCCGATGGACGACGCCCCGGTGCAGGCGGGCGGCCAGGACGGCTGGCTGCTCGACCAGCTGGGCAACCGCTTCCAGTGCCTGCTGTTCGTGGATCCGGCCACGGGGGTGTCCGACGCCCAGCGCACCGCGCTCGCCGAGCTGTCCAACGGCCCGATCCCGGTGTCGCCGCTGCTGGTCTGCCCGGCCCCGTTGGCGGCCGGCGACCTGCCGGTGCTGGTCGACACCCAGGGCCTGGTGGCGCGGCGCTATGACGCCCGCCCCGGCACCACCTACCTGGCGCGCCCGGACCAGCATGTCGCCGCCCGCTGGCGCGCGCTCGACGCTGCCGCCGTGCGCGCCGCCGTGGCCCGCGCCACCTGCAACGCCTGACCCCCGGAGGACACCCGTCCATGACCACCCCCCAGAACACCCCGGCCGGCGCCGGACAGCTGATCCTGACGCCCAACTTCCGCGAAGCCGGCAAACGCTATTTCCGCGACTTCACGCCGGGTGACGACTTCTACGAAGCGCTGATCGACATGCACCGCGACCTCAGCGACGAACAGAGCGAACGGGTCAACGCCCGCCTGATCCTGTTGCTGGCCAACCACATCGGCGACATCGCCGTGCTGCGCGAGGCCATGCGCCTGGCGCGCGACGCCGGCTGATCGCCCCCCTGACCGGCCCCGAATTTCCCACCGCCCCCTGGAGAACCCCATGAAACTCGACCGCATTCACCACGTCGCCTACCGCTGCAAGGACGCCAAGGAAACCGTGGAGTGGTACGTCAAGCACCTGAACATGAACTTCGTGCTGGCCATCGCCGAAGACCAGGTGCCGTCCACCCACGCGCCCGACCCCTACATGCACCTGTTCCTGGACGCCGGGCAGGGCAACGTGCTGGCCTTCTTCGAGCTGCCCAACTCTCCCGCCATGGGCCGCGACACCAACACCCCCGACTGGGTGCAGCACATCGCGTTCAAGGTGGACAGCGTCGACACGCTCGAAGCCACCAAGGCGCGCCTGGAGGCGTCGGGCATTCCGGTGGTGGGCGTCACCGACCACACCATCTTCAAGAGCATCTACTTCTTCGACCCCAACGGCCACCGCCTGGAACTCGCCGCCGACGTCGGCACCCCCGAGATGTACCGCCGGTTGGACGAGGTGAAGTGGGACATGCTGGAAGAATGGAGCCAGACCAAACGCGCCCCGAAACACGCCGCCTGGATGCACGAGAAGGAATTTGCGCCCCACACCGCCGGCGAGTGAGCCGTCCCGGCGTGCCGGACGCCGGTTTCAGGCCAAAAATGCCCGATACCCAGCGTGAAAAGGTCGTTTGTTGCTATTAATTAAATAGCTTCAATTGCGCAGCCGGCGGCGGGAACCGCGCGGCTCAGCCGCCGCGCTGAAGCTTGAACACCGCCGTGCCCGCGCGGGCATTGGGCATGAAGCGCACTTCCGCGCCGTCCTGCAGGCCGTAGGCGTCGAGCACCCGCAGGCCGGTCTTGCGCGCCAGCACCGCAAAGTCGGCATAGGTGCCCACGCGGATGTTCGGGGTGTCGTACCACTCGTAGGGCAGACGGCGCGTCACCGGCATGCGCCCGCGCAGGATGCTCAGCCGGTTGGGCCAGTGCGCGAAGTTGGGAAACGCCACGATGCCAATGCGACCCACCCGCGCCGTCTCGCGCAGCATGGTTTCGGCGTTGCGCAGATGCTGCAGCGTGTCGATCTGCAGCACCACGTCGAAGCTCTGGTCGCCGAACATCGACAGCCCCTCGTCCAGGTTCAGCTGGATCACGTTCACGCCCCGGCGCACGCAGGCGCCCACGTTGGTGTCGTCGATCTCGATGCCATAGCCGCTGCAGCCGCGTTCGCGCTGCAGCAGCGCCAGCAGCTCGCCGTCGCCGCAGCCCAGGTCCAGCACCCGCGCACCCTCGGGCACCAGGCGGGCCACCGATTGCAGGATCTGCACATCACTCATGCCAGCGCTCCGGTCGGGATGTTGGCGAAATACGCGCGCACCGCATCCAGATAGCGGGGGTCGTCCAGCAGGAAGGCGTCGTGCCCGTGCGGGGCGTCGATCTCCGCGTAGCTGACCTCGCGCCGGTTGGCCACCAGGGCCTTGACGATCTCGCGGCTGCGCGCCGGCGAGAACCGCCAGTCGGTCGTGAAGCTGACCAGCAGGAACTTGCAGGCGGCCCGTGCCAGGGCCGCCGTCAGGTCCCCGCCGTGCGCCCGCGCCGGGTCGAAATAGTCCAGCGCCCGGGTGATCAGCAGGTAGGTGTTGGCGTCGAAATACTCGGCGAACTTGTCGCCCTGGTAGCGCAGGTAGCTCTCGATCTGGAATTCGACTTCCTGCGTCGAGTACCGATACCCGCTGTCGCTGTCCAGGACCGCCTCTCGCAACTGCCTTCCGAACTTCTCGTTCATCACGTCGTCGCTCAGGTAGGTGATGTGGCCGATCATGCGCGCGATGCGCAGGCCGCGTTTGGGCACCACGCCGTGCGCATAGAAATGCCCGCCGTGGAAGTCCGGGTCGGTCACGATGGCACGGCGCGCGACTTCGTTGAAGGCGATGTTTTCGGCCGTCAGGTTGGGCGCACTGGCCACCACCACCGCATGGCGCACGCGATCGGGGTGTTGCAGTGTCCAGGAGAGCGCCTGCATGCCGCCCAGGCTGCCACCCATCACGGCCGCGAGCTGGCCGATGCCCAGACCGTCCAGCAACCGGGCCTGTGCATTGACCCAGTCTTCGACCGTCACCACCGGGAAGTCGGCACCGTACACCCGCCCGGTGTCCGGGCTGACATGCATCGGCCCGGTCGAGCCGAAGCACGACCCCAGGTTGTTGATTCCGATGACAAAAAAGCGGTCGGTGTCCACCGGCTTGCCCGGACCGATCATGTTGTCCCACCAGCCCTCGGATTTGGGCTGGCCCTCATAGACACCGGCGACGTGGTGCGAAGCGTTGAGCGCGTGGCAGATCAGCACCGCGTTCGAGCGGTCCGCATTGAGGGTGCCGTAGGTCTCGTAGGCCAGCGAATAGCCGCGCACCGACGCACCGCTTTGCAGCACCAGCGGCGCGTCGAACGTCATGGATTGGGCAGTGGCGATCAGCGTCATGGCAACAAAAAAACCCGGCAACGCCAAAGAAGCGAGACCGGGTTTCGGAGTCCCTCTTTAGCTGTTTTCGGAATCCTGACGATTCCGGCGCCCGCAATCCGGAGCAAATCGGCGCTGCATCTAGTATACGGTCTGCACACCCGCCGCGCCGCGCGAAAGGAGAAAGCCCATGTCTGAACTGTACGGATCCGACGCCTACGCACCGCGGGAGATCGCCGCCCGGGTCGAATCGGTGGGCGTGACCAAGGCTCGCATGGCGACGCTGCCGCTGCTGATGCTGGGACTGCTGGCCGGGGCGTTCATCAGCCTGGGGGCCCTCTTCTTTGTCATCGTCCGCTCCGACCCCACCCTCGGGTACGCCGCCGGGCAGCTGGCGGGTGGGGTCGCCTTCTCGCTGGGCCTGCTGCTGGTCGTGGTGGCCGGCGCGGAGCTGTTCACCGGCAACAACCTGCTGGCCATGGCCTGGGCCGACGGCAAGATCACCAGCGCCGAGGTGCTGCGCAACTGGGTGCTGGTGTGTCTGGCCAATCTGGTCGGGGCGATGGGCATGGCGCTGCTGGTCTATGCCAGCGGGCACACCGGCATGAACGGTGGCGCCATCGGCCGCACCGTGGTCCGGATCGCACAGGCCAAGCAGGATCTGCCCGCGACGGAGGCCTTCTTCCGGGGCGTGCTGTGCAATGTCCTGGTCTGCATGGCGGTCTGGATGGTGCTGGCTGGCCGCAGTGTGGTGGACAAGGCGGTTGCCATCGTGTTTCCGATCAGCGCGTTTGTCGCCGCAGGCTTCGAGCACAGCATCGCCAACATGTACTTTTTCCCGCTGGCCATGTTGGTCCAAGCGGGTTCCGGTGCCGAAAGCACCGTCACCTGGGTCGGCATGGCCACAAATCTGGTACCGGTGATCGCCGGCAATTTGCTCGGAGGCAGCGTATTGGTCGGGCTGACCTATTACGTCATCTACCGTCGTGGCCAGCCTCAGCCCTGAGGCAACCGCCTCAGCCCCGACCCAGCAGCGCAGCCAGACCCAGAAGGGCGAACACGCCAGCCGACACCCGGTGCACCGTTTTGAGGGGGATTTTCTTGACCAGGTGCTCGCCCAGCCAGACGACCGGCGCGTTCGCCAGCAACATGCCCAAGGTCGTGCCGATGACCACCCAAGCCCAATCACTGTAGCGTGCAGCCAACACCACGGTAGCTATCTGGGTCTTGTCGCCCATTTCGGCCAGGAAGAAAACGACCGCGGTGGTGCCGAACACTCCCAGCCGGGACAGCCTTTCGGTTTCCCCCACGCCATCCAGCTGATCAGGGATCAGCATCCAGACAGCCATGGCTATGAACGAAACGCCCAAGACCCAGCGTAGCGTATCAGGCCCCACGGTGGTGGTGACCCACGCACCCAGCGCGCCCGCCATGGCATGGTTGGCAACGGTGGCAACCAGAATGCCCAGCACGATGGGCCAGGGTTTGCGAAATCGCGCGGCCAATACGAGCGACAGCAGCTGTGTTTTGTCGCCCATTTCAGCGAGTGCGACGATGCCGGTAGAGACGAGGAAGGCTTCCATGATGCGGGGGGCAGGCCGGATCAACCAGTGACCACACGGCATCTCCGGCCTGACCCGCTTTGGGACGTGGAGGCACGTGTGATCAAAGGTCTCGCCAAGTGGTAAACCGCGCACGCCATGCCCGCCGCAGCAGGACAAGTATGTTGACGCGCGCCCTCTCCAAGGCGGAAAGGAGGCTACTCCCCAATGACGACGGGGATTTTACCGCACTGCGTCATGCCGGGGACCCAAGTCGGAACGATGGGCTCGGAGGGCGTTTCTCAAGGCGAGAGGCCGGAACTGTGGCGTTTTCACCCGCTCGCCGGGGGATTAACGGGTCCGTGCGGATAGCCAAGCGGAAAAAGCTGACGCATAATGTATTTGGTTCAATCCGTGAGGGTTGAGCCGCGTTTCGCGGTGAACAGGTCAGTTTCGCGTCCTCTCCCAGTTTCCGTTCGGATGGTTGAATGCGTTTTCGGGACTCCATCGCTTTGTTTTTGGTTTATTAGGAGTCCCCTTCATGGGCAACAAACTGTACGTCGGCAACCTCCCATACTCGGTGCGTGACGGCGATCTTGAACAAGCATTCAGCCAGTTCGGCGCGGTATCCAGCGCTAAAGTCATGATGGAACGCGATACGGGTCGTTCCAAAGGTTTTGGCTTTGTCGAGATGGGCAGTGATGCCGAAGCACAGGCCGCCATCAGCGGCATGAATGGTCAGGCATTGGGTGGTCGTAACGTTGTCGTGAA
>ERZ761607.689-NODE-689-length-53212-cov-6.383317_pt1 | contig 53212 bp, 48 predicted proteins | sample MGYA00511164_ERZ761607 | MGnify/ENA primary metagenome ERZ761607 (study PRJEB28899, sample SAMN02445080) | bioreactor sludge metagenome | biome: EBPR sludge | place: Australia: Brisbane, Thorneside Wastewater Treatment Plant | collected 2011-06-22 ...
GCTCCTGCTCGATCACGAAGCCCTCGCTCACGCCCTTCACCATGTTGGCGATGAGTGCGCGGTAGAGCCCGTGCTTGGCACGGTGCGGCTTGGCGTCGCTGGGGCGCTCCACGGTCACCACGGCGCCGTCCTTCTTCAGGCTGATGGCCGGGTCGACGGCCTGCTCCAAGGTGCCTTTCGGGCCCTTCACGGTAACCAGGTTCTTATCGCTGATGCTGATCTCCACCCCCTTGGGCAGTTCGATCGGCGCTTTTCCGATGCGGCTCATGTTCCTTTCGTTCTTAGCTCACGTAGCACAGCACTTCACCGCCCACGTTCAGCGCGCGCGCCTCCTTGTCGGTGACCACGCCCTTGCTGGTGGAGATGATGGCCACGCCCAGGCCGTTCATCACGCGGGGCAGCTGCTCCACGTGGGCGTATTTGCGCAGGCCCGGCGTGCTCACGCGGCTCAGCTCGCGGATGGCGCTCTGGCGGGTCTGCGGGTCGTACTTCAGGGCGATCTTGATCAGGCCCTGCTTGCCGTCCTGCTCGGCCTTCCAGGAGAGGATGTAGCCCTTGTCGTACAGGATGCGCGTGATGTCCTTCTTCAGGTTGCTCGCGGGCACCGTGACGACCTTCTTGCGCGCCTGGATGGCGTTGCGCAGTCGGGTGAGGTAATCGGCGATGGGATCGGTGGTCATGGTCGTAATGCGGTTCCAGGTTTACCAGCTGCCTTTGGTCACGCCGGGGATCTTGCCCTCCAGCGCCATCTGGCGGAACATGTTGCGGGAGATGCCGAACAGGCGCATGTAGCCCCGGGGACGGCCGCTGATCTGGCAGCGGTTGTGCATGCGCACCTTGCTGCCGTTCGCGGGCAGCTGCTGCAGCTTCTCCCACTCGCCGGCCTTCTTCAGGGCAGCGCGCTTGGCGGCGAACTTCTCCACCATCTTGGCGCGCTTGCGCTCGCGGGCCTTCATGGATTCCTTGGCCATGGTCTCTTGTGTTATTTCTTGTCTGCGAAGGGGAAGCCGAAGGCGGTGAGAAGGCTCTTGGCCTCCTCATCGGTCTTGGCGGTGGTCACGAAGGTGATGTCCATCCCCTGGATCTTCGTCACCTTATCGATGTCGATCTCCGGGAAGATGATCTGCTCCTTCACCCCGAAGGTGAAGTTGCCACGGCCGTCGAAGCCTCCGGGCTTCACTCCGCGGAAGTCGCGCGTACGGGGCAGGCTCACTGCGATCAGGCGATCCAGGAACTCGTACATCCGATCGCCGCGCAGCGTCACGCGCGCGCCAATGGGCATGCCCTTCCGCAGCTTGAAGTTGCTGATGTCCTTCTTGGAGGTGGTGGCAACCGCCTTCTGGCCCGCGATGGTGGTCATCTCGGCCACGGCGTTCTCCACCACCTTCTTGTCGCCCACGGCGCTGCCAAGGCCCTGGTTGAGGCTGATCTTGACGATGCGGGGCACCTGCATGGGGCTCTTGTACCCGAACTCCTTCTGGAGCTTGGGGGCCACCTCTTCGGTGTATTTGGCGCGGAGCCTGGGAACGTAGCTCATGGCTTAGGCCTTGGATTTCTTGGTCTTGACGTAGCGCTCCAGCTTGCCCTCCTTGGCGAGCCGGCGGCCTACGCGGCCCGGTTCACCCGTCTTGGCATCGATCAGCATGAGGTTGCTGATGTGGATGGGGCCCTCCTTCTCCACGATGCCGCCCTGGGGGTTGGCCGTGGTGGGCTTGCTGTGCTTCTTGTTGATGTTGAGGCCCTCGACGATGGCGACCATGCGGTCACGGTCCACCTCGAGCACGCGCCCCTGCTTGGAGCGGTCCTCGCCGGCGAGCACCTTCACCATGTCGCCCTTCTTGATGTGCGTCTTCTTCTGCATGGCTTACAGTACTTCGGGGGCCAGGGAGATGATCTTCATGAACTTCTTCTCGCGCAGCTCCTTCGCCACGGGGCCGAAGATGCGGGTGCCCTTCATCTCGCCGGCGGCGTCGAGGATCACCACGGCGTTGTCGTCGAAGCGGATGTAGCTGCCGTCCTTGCGGCGGGTCTCCTTCCTGGTGCGCACCACCACCGCCTTGTGCACGGTGCCCTTCTTGGCCTGCCCGTTTGGCATGGCGTCCTTGATGCTCACCACGATGGTGTCCCCGATGCGGGCGTAGCGACGGCCGCTGCCGCCGAGCACCCGGATGCACAGCACCTCCTTGGCGCCGCTGTTGTCGGCCACATTGAGCCGGGATTCCTGTTGGATCATGGCTGTGCTTGGATTACTTGGCTCGTTCGATGATCTCCACCAGGCGCCAGCGCTTGAGCTTGCTCACCGGGCGGGTCTCCATGATGCGCACCGTGTCGCCCACATGCGCCTCGCCCTTCTCGTCGTGCGCCATGAACTTGCTGGAGAGCTTCACGAACTTCCCGTACTTCTTGTGCATCACGCGCCGCTCAACGGTGACGGTGATGCTCTTGCTCATCTTGTCGCTGGTGACCACGCCGATGCGCTCCTTGCGCAGGTTGCGGTCGGTGGTGCTCGTCTCGGTGCTCATTTGCCGGCGGTATTGGCGAGCTCGCGCTTGCGGAGCTCGGTGAGGATGCGGGCCACCTCCTTGCGCTTGGAGCGCAGCTGCATCGGGTTCTCGATGGGGCTCACGGTGTGGTTGAACCGCAGCTTGGTCAATCCGCTGCGCTCCTCCTGCAGCTTGTCCTGCAGTTCCTGCACGGTGAGGTCCTTCAGTTCCAGTCCTTTCTTCTTCATGGCTCTCGCTTATTGGCCGTCGTAATCCTCGCGCACCACGAACTTGGTGGGGATGGGCAGTTTCTGGGCCGCCAGGCGCAGGGCCTCCTGCGCGGTGCCCATCGGCACGCCGTCCACCTCGAAGATGATGCGGCCCGCATGGCACACCGCCACCCAGTGGTCGAGCGAGCCTTTGCCCTTGCCCATTCGCACCTCGGCGGGCTTGCTGGTCACGGGCTTATCGGGGAACACCTTGATCCACACCTGGCCTTCACGCTTCATATGGCGGGTGAGCGCCACACGGGCGGCCTCGATCTGGCGGCTGGTGAGCCAAACGCTCTCCATGGCCTTGAGGCCGAAGGATCCGAGGGTGACACGGTGGCCGCGCTGGGCCGTGCCCTTCATGCGGCCCTTGTGCATATTGCGGCGCTTGCTGCGCTTCGGTTGCAACATGGCTCTTAGCTGTTACGGTTGTTTCCGCCACGGCGATCCCCGCCACGGCGCTCTCCTCCTCCACCACGGCGCTCACCGGCACCGGGCCCGCGGCGCTCGCGGCGCTCCGGACGGTCGCCGCCCATGCGGGGACCTGCCGGGCCGCCTTTGGGCTGGCCCACGTTGGGGCTCAGGTCGCGCTTGCCGTAAACCTCGCCGCGCATGATCCAGCACTTCACCCCGATGCGGCCCATCTTGGTGTGCGCCTCGGTGATGGCGAAGTCGATATCGGCGCGCAGGGTGTGCAGGGGCACACGGCCCTCACGGTAGCTCTCGGTTCGGGCGATCTCCGCCCCGTTGAGGCGTCCTGCAACGGTGAGCTTGATGCCCTCGGCGCCCATGCGCATGGTGCTGGCCACGGCCATCTTCATGGCGCGGCGGAAGCTGATACGGCCCTCGAGCTGGCGGGCGATGCTGTCGGCCACCAGGCGGGCGTCGAGCTCGGGGCGCTTGATCTCGAAGATGTTGATCTGGACGTCCTTGCCCGTGAGCTTCTTGAGCTCCTCGCGCAGCTTGTCCACCTCGGCGCCGCCCTTGCCGATGATCACCCCCGGACGTGCCGTATTGATGGTGACGGTAACGAGCTTCAGCGTGCGCTCGATGACGATCTTGCTCACGCTGGCCTTCTTCAGGCGCGCCATGAGGTACTGGCGGATCTTCTCGTCCTCCACCAGTTTCTCGGTGTAGTCGTTCCCGCCGTACCAGTTGCTGTCCCAGCCCTTGATGAAGCCGAGGCGCGTTCCGATCGGATGTGCTTTCTGTCCCATAGTGCGTTGTTCTCGGCTTAGGCCTGGGTGCTGTCGACGATGAGGCTCACGTGGTTGCTGCGCTTCTTCATGCGGTAGGCACGGCCCTGCGGCGCGGGCAGCATGCGCTTGAGGCCGCGGGCCTCGTTCACCTGCACGCTCTTCACCACCAGGCCGGCCTCGTCGGCCTTGCGGCCCTCGTTCTTGGCCTCCCAGTTCGCGATGGCGCTCATCAGCAGCTTCTCCAGGTCGCGGCTGCTGTGGCGGGTGCTGAAGCGCAGGATGCCCAGCGCCTTGTCCACCTGCTGGCCACGGATCAGGTCCGCCACCTGGCGCATGCGGCGCGGCGAGGTGGGCACATTGCGCAGGTGCGCGATGGCCACGGTCTTCATGACCTCCTTGCGCTTGTCCGCTGCTAGTTTCTTACGGGCTCCCATGGGCTTGCTCAGTTGCTCTTGTTACCGGAGTGGCCGCGGAAGGTGCGGGTGGGGGCGAATTCGCCCAGCTTGTGGCCCACCATGTTCTCGGTCACGTACACCGGGATGAACTTGTTGCCGTTGTGCACCGCGATGGTGAGGCCCACGAACTCGGGGGTGATGGTGCTGGCACGCGACCAGGTCTTGATCACGTTCTTCTTGCCCGAGGACTGTGCCTCGCCCACGCGCTTGCTCAGCTTGTAGTGGACGAACGGCGGTTTCTTGAGTGAACGGCTCATTGGCTATCGGGGGGATCAGGCGCCCTTCTTGGCGTTGATGCGTTCGAGGATGAAGCGGTTGCTGCGGTTCTTCGGCGCGCGGGTCTTCTTGCCCTTCGCCAACAGGCCCTTCCGGCTGCGCGGATGGCCGCCGGAGGCGCGGCCTTCGCCGCCGCCCATGGGATGGTCCACCGGGTTCATGGCCACCGCACGGGTGCGGGGGCGGCGGCCCTGCCAGCGGCTGCGGCCGGCCTTGCCGCTCTTCTGCAGCATGTGCTCGGCATTGCCCACGGTGCCCACCGTGGCCAGGCAGGCCACCAGCACCATGCGCAGCTCGCCGCTGGGCATCTTCAGCGTGGCATACTTGCCCTCGCGGGCGCTCAGCTGGGCGAAGGTGCCCGCGCTGCGGGCGATGGCGCCGCCCTTGCCGGGCTGGAGCTCGATGTTGTGCACCACCGTGCCCAGCGGGATCTCGCTCAGCGGGAGCGTGTTGCCCACCTCGGGCGCCACGCCGCTGCGGCCGCTCACCAGCGTCTGGCCCACCTGCAGGCCGTTCGGCGCCAGGATGTAGCGCTTCTCGCCATCGGCGTAGCTCAACAGGGCGATGCGCGCGCTGCGGTTCGGGTCGTACTCGATGGTCTTCACCACCGCAGGGATGCCGTGCTTGTCGCGCTTCAGGTCGACCACGCGGTAGCGCTGCTTATGACCGCCGCCGATGTAGCGCATGGTCATCTTGCCCTGATTGTTGCGGCCGCCGGACTTGTTGCGACCGCTGGTCAGGGACTTCTCCGGCACGTTGGTCGTCACGCCCTCGAAGTCGGTGATCACCCGGTGGCGGGTGCCGGCGGTGACGGGATTGAGCTTGCGGATACCCATGGCTTAGATGCTGCTGTAGAGGTCGATGGTGTCTCCGGCCTTCACGGTGACGATGGCCTTCTTCGTGGCCGGGGTGCGGCCGCGAAGGATGAGGCTCTTCGTGTAGCGCGTGCGGCGCTTGCCGTGCGAGATCATGGTGCGCACGCCGGTGACGGTGACGTTGTACTCCTTCTCGACGGCCTGCTTGATCTGCACCTTGTTGCTGGTGCGGGCGACGACGAAGCCGTAGCGGTTCTCCTTCTCGCCCTGGGCCGTCATCTTCTCGGTGACGATCGGTCGGATGATGATCTGGCTCATGGCTTACTTGGTGAGGATGGCCTCCAGCGGTGCGATCGCGTCCTTGGCGATGAGCAGGCCGTTGGCGTTCATGATGTCGTAGGTGCTGAGCTCGCTGGCCACCACCACGCGGGCGCGCTGGAGGTTGCGGCTGCTGAGCAGCAGGTTATCATCCTTGGCGGGCACCACCACCACGGCCTTGCGCGTGCCGAGCTCGAAGGCCTTGAGCATCGCAGCCAGTTCCTTGGTCTTCGGGGCGCCCATGGCAGCGCTGTCCAGCACCTTGATGGCACCGTCCTTGGCCTTGTAGGTGAGGGCGCTGCGGCGGGCCAGGTCCTTCACCTTCTTGTTCAGCTTGAAGTGGTAGTCGCGCGGCTGGGGGCCGAACACGCGTGCTCCGCCGGGGAAGAGCGGGCTCTTGATGGAGCCCTTGCGGCTGCCGCCCGTGCCCTTCTGCCGGTGCAGCTTCTTGGTGCTGCCGCTCACCTCGCTCTTCTCCAGCGTCTTGGCGGTGCCTTGGCGCTTGTTGGCGAGATGCTGCTTCACGTCCAGCCAGATGGCGTGGTCGTTGGGCTGCTCGATCGCGAACACCGCGTCGCTCAGCTTGGCTTTCTTGCCGGTGGACTTGCCGTCCTTGCCGTAGATTTCGAGTTCCATCTTACTTCCAGATGATCACGAAGCTGCCCTTGGGACCGGGGACGGTACCGCGCAGCAGCAACAGGTTCTTGGATGCGTCCACTTTCACCACCTTCAGGTTCTCGGTGGTCACCTTGTTCCCGCCGGTGCGGCCCGCCATGCGCATGCCTTTGAACACGCGGCTGGGATACGAGCTGCCGCCCAGCGAACCGGGAGCACGGCTGCGGTCATGCTGGCCGTGGGTGGCTTCGCCCACGCCGCTGAAGCCGTGGCGCTTCACCACGCCCTGGAAGCCCTTGCCCTTGCTGTTGCCGGTCACCGTCACGAAGCTGCCCTCCTCGAAGAGGTCAACGCCGATGGTGTCGCCCAGCTTCAGCTCGCTCTCGAACTCCTTGAACTCGTGGGCCATCACCTTGGGGGTGGTGCTGGCCTTCTTGTAGTGGCCCATGGCCGCAGCGGGCGTGCTCTTCGCACGGCGCTCGCCCGCGGAGAGCTGCACGGCCTGGTAACCGTCCTTCTCCAGGGTCTTCACGTGGCTGACCACGTTGGGGGCCGCCTCGATCACGGTGCATGCCACAAGGCTGCCGTCCGTGTCGTACAGGCTGGTCATCCCGATCTTCTTGCCGATCAATCCGCTCATGGCTCTGTGGTGCTATCGGTCAGACTTTGATCTCCACCTCCACGCCGCTGGGGAGCTCCAGCTTCATCAGCGCATCGATGGTCTTGCTGCTGCTGCTGTAGATGTCCATCATGCGCTTGTAGCTGCACAGCTGGAACTGCTCGCGCGCCTTCTTGTTGACGTGCGGGCTCCGCAGCACGGTGAACATGCGCTTGTGGGTGGGCAGGGGGATGGGACCGCTCACCACGGCGCCGGTGGTCTTCACCGTCTTCACGATCTTCTCGGCGCTCTTGTCGACCAGGTTGTGGTCATACGACTTGAGCTTGATCCGGATCTTCTGGGTCATCTCGGTTCGCGGATTAGGCTGACACTTTGCCGCGCACCTTGGCCAGCACGGCCTCGGTGACGTTGTTGGGGGCTTGCTCGTAATGGCTGAATTCCATGGTGCTGCTGGCACGGCCGGAGCTCATGGTGCGGAGGCTCGTCACGTAGCCGAACATCTCGCTCAGGGGCACCTGGCCTTTGATGGCCTTGGCACCGGCACGGTCCTCCATGCCCTGGATGGTGCCCCGACGGCGGTTCAGGTCGCCCACGATGTCGCCCATGTTCTCCTCGGGCGTCACCACCTCGATCTTCATGATGGGCTCCAGCAGCACCGGCTTGCACTTCGGCACCGCGGTGCGGAAGGCGCTCTTCGCGCAGATCTCGAAGCTCAGCGCGTCGGAGTCCACATTGTGGTAGCTGCCGTCGTAAAGGGTCACCTTCAGGCTCTCCATCGGGAAGCCGGCGAGCACGCCGTTCTTCAGCGAGGCCTCGAAGCCCTTGGCCACCGGCTGGATGAATTCCTTCGGGATGACGCCGCCCTTGATCTCGTCGACGAACTCCAGGCCGGTCTTCTCGGGATCGGTCTGCGGCTCGATGCGCACATGGATGTCGGCGAACTTGCCTCGGCCGCCGGTCTGCTTCTTGTACAGCTCACGGTGCTCCACGGTGCCCGTGATGGCCTCCTTGTACTTCACCTGGGGGGCGCCCTGGTTGCACTCCACCTTGAACTCGCGCTTCAGGCGGTCCACGATGATCTCCAGGTGCAGTTCGCCCATGCCGCTGATCACGGTCTGGCCGGTGTCCTCATCGGTGTGGACCTTGAAGGTGGGATCCTCCTCGGCCAGCTTGGCGAGGGAAGCACCCAGCTTGTCCAGGTCGGCCTGGGTCTTGGGCTCCACCGCGACGCCGATCACCGGCTCGGGGAAGCTCATGCTCTCCAGCACGATCGGGTTGTTCTCATCGCACAGCGTATCGCCCGTGCGGATATCCTTGAAGCCCACAGCAGCGCCGATGTCGCCGGCCTCGATGACCTCGACGGGATTCTGCTTGTTGGCGTGCATCTGGAAGATGCGGCTGATCCGCTCCTTGTTGCCCGAGCGCATGTTCCTCACGTAGCTGCCGGCGGGCACCGCACCGCTGTAGCAGCGGAAGAAGGCCAGGCGGCCCACATAGGGGTCCGTGGCGATCTTGAAGGCCAGGCTCGCCATGGGCTCTTTCGCATCGGGACGGCGCGTCACCTCCTCACCGGTATCCGGATTGGTGCCGGTCACCGCCTCGATGTCCACGGGGCTGGGCAGATAGGCCATCACGGCATCGAGCATGGTCTGCACGCCCTTGTTCTTGAAGGAACTGCCGCACAGGATGGGCGTGATGCTCATGCTGATGGTGCTCTTCCGGATGGCGTTCATGATCTCCGCCTCCGTCAGGCTGTTCGCATCAGCGAAATACTTCTCCATGAGGGTGTCATCGCTCTCGGCAACGGCCTCGATGAGCTTGCCACGCCACTCTTCCACGGTCTCCTGCAGGTCGGCAGGGATCGGCACTTCGGTCCAGGTCATGCCCTGGTCGTGCTCGTTCCACACCATGCCGCGGTTGTTGACCAGGTCCACCACGCCCTTGAAGTCGGCCTCGGCGCCGATGGGCACCTGCAGGGGAATGGGGTTGGCGCCAAGGCGCTCCTTGATCTGCTTGACCACATTGAAGAAGTCGGCACCGCTGCGGTCCATCTTGTTCACGAAGCCGATGCGGGGCACCTTGTACTTGTTGGCCTGGCGCCAAACGGTCTCGCTCTGGGGCTCCACGCCGCCCACGGCGCAGAACAGCGCCACGGCCCCGTCGAGCACGCGCAGGCTGCGCTCCACCTCCACGGTGAAGTCCACGTGGCCGGGGGTGTCGATCAGGTTGATCTTGTACTCATTGCCCCGGTACTTCCAGCTGGTGGTGGTGGCGGCGCTGGTGATGGTGATGCCGCGCTCCTGCTCCTGCTCCATCCAATCCATGGTGGCGGCACCATCGTGCACCTCACCGATCTTGTGGGTCAACCCGGTATAGTACAGGATGCGCTCGGACGTGGTGGTCTTGCCGGCATCGATGTGCGCCATGATGCCGATGTTGCGCGTGTATTTGAGGTCGCGTGCCATGTGGCTGTGCTCGTTGGCTTAGAAGCGGAAGTGGCTGAAGGCCTTGTTCGCTTCGGCCATTTTGTGGACTTCTTCTTTCTTCTTGAAGGCAGCGCCCTCCTCCTTGGAAGCGGCCAGGATCTCGTTGGCGAGCTTCTGGGCCATGCTGCGCTCATTGCGCGTGCGGGCATAGCCGATCAGCCATTTCATGGCGAGGCTCTTCTTCCGCTCGTCGCGCACTTGCTGGGGGATCTGGAAGTTGGCACCGCCCACGCGACGCGTGCGCACCTCCACTTGGGGGGTCACATTCTGGAGGGCTTTGCGAAAAATCTCCAGCCCGTCCTCCCCGCTCTTCTCGGCTACGATGTCGAGGGCATTGTAGAAGATGTCGAACGACTTGCTCTTCTTGCCGTCGTACATCAGGTTGTTCACGAACTTGGTCACCTGCTCGTCGCCGAACTTGGGATCGGGCAGCGTGGTGTGCTTGACCGCTTTCTTGCGCATGGTACTCTAGGCTCTGCGTGAACGGTTACTTCTTCTTGGCGGGCGCCTGGCCGGGCTTCGGCTTCTTGGTGCCGTACTTGCTGCGGCGCTGGTTGCGGCCCTCCACCCCGCTGGTGTCGAGCACGCCCCGCACGATGTGGTACTTCACGCCGGGCAGGTCCTTCACCCTGCCGCCGCGCACCAGCACGATGCTGTGCTCCTGCAGGTTGTGGCCTTCGCCGCCGATGTAGGCGATCACTTCATAGCCGTTCACCAGGCGCACCTTGGCCACCTTGCGGAGCGCCGAGTTCGGCTTCTTCGGGGTGGTGGTGTACACCTTGGTGCAGACGCCACGGCGCTGCGGGCAGCGGGTCAAAGCGACCGACTTGCTCTTGTAGACCGGGTTCTCCCGGCCCTTGCGGATGAGCTGCTGAATCGTTGGCATGAGGTCCTTTCGGCTTGACTTTCAGGCGTTTTCGACTTTTTCTTCCGGAAAACGGGCTGCGAAAGTAGCTGAAATGCGCTTCCAACAACCGCCTGTTGAAGGAAAAATCCGCCGACGCCCCTCCGCTCCACCAGCATTGAACCCTTGGGCGCAACGGAAAGATTAGTCATATCAACCTGTCTAGTAGTGCATTACGAATGTTCTTGCCATGCCCATGGAAGAACTCCGCTGGTCAGGGACCGAAGCCTTCAGCGAGTAACAACGCGATTGGTGAACGCTATCTTTGTTCGAATCATTTGATTTGTATTATGGACATCGGGAGCATCACCTACTATTCCATCAGCCCCCGGATCCTCCACCTGCTGGGCCGTGTGCATGAGCGCTTGGGCGCCGCCCATGCCCGCCATTTCCATCAGCCGGCCGCCGAGTTGGCCAAGGCCTACCGCGCCAGCATCGTAAGCGCCACCCTGGCCATCGAGGGCGGCCAGCTCGACCCGCTGCCCGTAGCCGCCTTGGCCGAGGACCACACCGCCAGCAGCCAGGGGCCGGCCGCCCTTGAGGCGCTGAACACCCATCGCACGTACGACCTGCTCAACGGCCTCGACCCTTTCTCCGACCAGGACCTTCGCCACGCCCACGGTGTGCTCATGCACGGGCTGGCCGTGGATGCCGGTCACTACCGCACCGGGCCCATCGAGGTCTTCTACGGCGACCCGCAGCCCCTGCGCACATCGCCCGCCAAGGGGCTCCCCGTGGCCGTGCAGGAGCTGCTGCGCTATGCCGAAGAGGATGACTTCCCGCCGCTGATCACCGCTTGCGTGCTCCACTTCGGCCTCATCTACCTGCGGCCCTTCAGCGCCGGCAATGGCCGGCTTGCGCGGCTCTGGCAGCGCGCCCTGCTCATGCGGCACTGGCCCGTATTCGCCTACCTGCCCGTGGAAGCCTTCATCCACCGCGCGGAGCCCGCCTACCACGCCGCCTTGGAGTTCGCCGATCGCCGCGGCGACTGCGGCGGCTTCATCGTCTACATGCTCGAGCGGACGGACGAAGCGCTCGCTGAACTGCTGGCCTCCCCCGACCCCATCCGCACATCTCCGGAGCGCATCGCCGCCTTCCTGCAGCACCGCCGGCGCGCCGGCCAGATCGAGCAGCCCTTCCGCCGGCGCGACTACATGGACTTCCACCCCTGGCTGAGCACGGCAACGGCTACGCGGGACCTGAAGGGGGCCGTGGCGGCCGCCCAGCTCGTGCCCAGCGGCGGCGGACGCAGCATGCAGTACCGCTTGGCATAGGCCTCTCTGCATGCGCCGCACCGGCTCCGGGCCGACCGGGCGACCGCTCGGGGCATTCCGGCACAACCGACCGCGCGCTGCATACTATCCTTGGCGCGCGGCAGTTATCAAGCAGCACGACCGGACCATGAGCGCGCATCACCGCATCGAGGAGCTCCGCGCGCTCCTGAAGGGCACGGACCTGAGCCTCGCCACCCGGCGGCTCATGGACCTCTGCGATGACTACGAGACCCTGCACGACCTGCGTCAACCGGCCATGCAGCTGCGCGCCGAGTACAACCTGGGCCGTGACCTGGGCGCCGGGGAAATGAACGGCGACAGGGCCCAGGCCATCCGGACCCGGGTGTCGGAGCTCCTGAGCGCGATCGCGGCGCGCCCCGGAAGCGCCAATGGGCCTGCGGCAACCGCTGCGGAAACGGCCTATCGGAGCGCCGCGCTCACCAAGCACTTCAGCAGCGGCGGCCATCGCTTCACCCTCGGGCCCATCGACCTGGAGCTGCGCACGGGCGAGATCACCGGCGTGGTGGGCGAGAACGGTAACGGCAAGACAACGCTCCTGCGCCAGGTGGCCGGAATGCTTGACCATGACGGTGGCACGCAGCAGTGGCCGCTGGCGCCCGCCGACCCCTATGCAAGACGGGCCACCATCGCCTGGATCCCGCAGCGCAGCGCGCGCTGGTACGGCACCCTGCTGCAGAACCTGCGCTTCACCGCCGCCATCCACGGAATCGCAGGCGATGCCAACGAGGACCGGGTGCAGTACACGCTCCACCGGCTGGGACTCACCCGATTCGCTCACCTCAGCTGGAACGAGCTGAGCAGCGGCTACAAGCTGCGCTTCGAGCTGGCGCGCATGGTGGTGTGGCGACCGCGCCTGCTCGTACTGGATGAGCCCATCGCCAACCTCGACCTGCAGGCCCAGCAGCTCTTCCTGCAGGACCTGTGCCACCTGGCGTCCGCCGCCCGCGACCCGGTGGCCATCATCCTCAGCTCGCAGCAATTGCACGAGATCGAGTCCATCGCCGACCGCATCATCTTCCTGAGGAACGGACGGCCCATGTACAGCGGGTCCACCGCGGCCTTCGACCAGGACCGCAGCAGCAACGTCTTCGAGCTGAAGGGCGCGGTGGACCGCAGCCGTCTCCTGGCAGCCCTGGGCGAGGGCAACGCGCTGGCGCTCGATGACACGGGTCTCGTTTGGCGCCTCATCACCCCACGCGCCATCGGCCCGCGCGAGGTGCTCAGGGCCCTCACGGCCGCCGAGGCCGAGGTGAGCTACTTCCGTGACATCAGCACCAGCACCCGCAAGCTCTTCCACCAGGATCCATGAACGCCCTGCGCAAGCTCGTGCCCGACCTGCTCTGGTCATGGGACCTGCGGCTCCTGCAGGACCATCCGCGGCTGTGGGCCACGCGCTTCCACCTGCACGCCTGGTTCCTGCTGCTGCTGAATGCTGCGGCGGTCGCCGTTGGACTGCTGATCCGCGTGGATCACCACCGCTTCCCCAACCCGGAGGGGCTCTTCGCCTACATGCTGGTCCCCGCCGCCGCCTACGCCGCCTTCTGGGTTTACAGGGCCGCCCGATTCAATGCCGAGAAGCGCTTCGGGAGGCACAGCGCCATCAGCGATGCGGCGGAACTCCTCATCCTATGGGCCAGCCTGCTGCTGATCCTCAGCCTCCCCTTCACCCTGGCGTTCACCGTGGCCCAGCGCGCCGCGCACCTCACCCCCGATGCGCAGTCCACCGCCGAAGTGGACCTGCTGAACGAGCAAGCACCGTGGTTCTACGGCCACGATGAGTATTGGGAGGAGCCTGAACTCGCGGAGGTGCACGCCGCGGAGGCGGCTGCCGCAGGCGGCAGCCGCACCAAGGCACCCCAGGGCGCGGGTTCGCACCGCTTCTTCAGGAGCCTGCAGGAGTACCGGCTGCGCCACGATGCCGCCGAACGCGCCCGAACCTCCGAGGTGCCCGAGCTGCATGACATCTACGAGGGCTACCTGAGCCGGGCCGCCTACGCCATGGACAGTACCGACCGAAACGGCTATGCGCCGGATACCGCACGGCTCTATCTGGCCAAGGCCGATTCCATCGAGCGCAGTCGCCCGCTGCTCTACATCCATCACGGCTGGTACACGCCGGCTGGCAGCACGCTGCCCTACCTGGCCGACAGTTTACTCGAGCAGCGCTACCTGCAGCGCGTGGCCGCCGGAGCGCCCATGGATACCGCGGCCGTGACCAAGGCGCTGGCCATAGCGCGCAAGTACCACGGCGGCGTCCGGCTCATCGGCGCCGAAGGGGTGCAGCGCGAATTCGACCGCCGTGTGCGCAGCTCCGCCCAGCTGCGGCTGGCGCGGCTGCAGCTCGAGCGGATCGCCCGCGCCAAGGAGATGCGCTATTTCTTCTGGGACGAGGAGGGCTTCTTCCATGCCATCGCGCTGCTTTCGCTGGCCCTGGCGCTCCTGCTCACGGCATTCAAGAGCCTCTACTGGCAGCCCTTCCTCATCGCCGTGATCACAGGGGCGCTCACCCCCGTGCTGCTCCTGGTCTTCGCGCTCATCGTGGAGCGCGATGTGCTCCCGTGGAGCGATGACGACATCATGGCGTACGGCCACTGGCTGCTGATGGCCGCGATGATCGCGCAGCTCGCCACCGTGCGGCGGCTGCGTGCCTACAGCACGCGCCGCGCGGTGATGACCGTACTGGCGAGCGCCGTGCTCCCCTTCTTCGCCCTCTTCACGCTGCTGCTGCTGCATGAGGGATTCGACGTCTTCGGCAGGGATCGACTGAGCGCTGCCATCAGCGAGATCGCCCTGTCCGACCCGGACGACCCCCGGCTGCCTGCGCTCAACGCCGCGCTCACCGCACTGCAGCAGCGCATCCACCGCACGATGATGGCGGCCCTCTGGGGAGGCGTGGCGTTTTACGCGCTGTTGCTGCACCCGGTGCTGAAGGGGCTCTATGCGCACCTGATGGCGCTGCCCGAGCGGAGGTGAGCGCTGTGGAGAAAACGGCCGGCCGGGGCCTCCCGCGCGATCCTACCTTCGGCCCGATGAATTACCTCGACGGCCTGAACCCCGCGCAGCGCGCCGCCGTGGAGGCCACCGAAGGCCCCATGATGGTGATTGCCGGCGCGGGCAGCGGCAAGACGCGCGTGCTCACCGTGCGCATCGCCCACCTGATGGCGGCCAAGGGCGTGGACCCCTTCCGCATCCTCGCCCTCACCTTCACCAACAAGGCGGCGCGAGAGATGAAGGAGCGGATCGCGAAGATCCTGGGCGCACAGGGCAGCACCGAGGCGCGCAACCTGTGGATGGGCACCTTCCACAGCGTGTTCTCCCGCATCCTGCGCGCGGAAGCGGACAAGCTGGGCTACCCGAAGGACTTCACGATCTACGACACCGACGACAGCCGCAGCGTGATCAAGTCGATCCTGAAGGAGTGGCAGCTCGATGACAAGCTGTACAAGCCCAATCAGGTGCACGCGCGGATCAGCATCGCGAAGAACAACCTCATCGGGCCGCTGGAGTACCTGGCCAACGGTGAGCTGATGGCCGGCGATGCCGCCGTGGGCCGCGAGAAGATCGGCGAAATCTACAAGGCCTATGCGGAGAAGTGCTTCCGTGCGGGCGCCATGGACTTCGACGACCTGCTCTACAACACCGCCCTGCTGTTCCGCGACCACCCGGACGCGATGGTGAAGTACCAGAGCCGCTTCCAGTACATCCTGGTGGACGAGTACCAGGACACGAACCTGGTGCAGTACCAGATCGTGAAGACGCTGGCCGCGCGCCACGAGAACCTCACCGTGGTGGGCGACGACAGCCAGAGCATCTACGCCTTCCGCGGCGCCAACATCCAGAACATCCTCAACTTCCGCAGCGACTACGAGGACCACAAGCTCTTCAAGCTCGAGCAGAACTACCGCAGCACGAAGACCATCGTGGGCGCGGCCAATTCGCTCATCGAGAAGAACAAGGACCAGATCAAGAAGACCATCTGGACCGACAACAGCGAGGGCGAGAAGATCCGCGTGCACCGCGCCCTCAGCGACAATGAGGAGGGCGCCTTCGTGGCCCACAGCATCTTCGAGACCAAGATGCAGAACCAGGTGCCGAACAAGGGCTTCGCCATCCTGTACCGCACCAACGCGCAGAGCCGCAGCATGGAGGAGGCGCTGCGCAAGCTCAACATCCCCTACCGCATCTACGGCGGCCTCAGCTTCTACCAGCGCAAGGAGATCAAGGACCTGATCAGCTACTTCCGCCTGGTGTGCAACCCGCGCGATGAGGAGGCCCTGAAGCGCGTGATCAACTACCCGACGCGCGGCATCGGTCAGACCACGGTGGATAAGCTGCTGGTGGCCTCGGCCGAGCGGCAGATGCCCGTCTGGGACGTGATCCTGAACCACCTGCAGGAACTCGACTTCCACGGCGGCACGCGCAAGGCCCTGGCCGATTTCGTGCTGATGATCCAGGCCTTCCAGTCTCAGCTGGCCACGCACAGCGCTGCGGTGCTGGGCGAGGAGATCGCGCGGCGCACGGGCATCCTGAAGGAGCTCTTCGCCGACAAGACGCCCGAGGGCGTGAGCCGCTACGAGAACATCCAGGAGCTGCTCGCCGGCATGAAGGAGTTCAGCGATGCACAGGCCGAGGGCATCGACGTGCCGCGCACGCTGAGCGACTTCCTCATCGACGTGGCGCTGCTCACGGACGCCGACAATGACGACCCCAACGACAACGACCGCGTGAGCCTGATGACCATCCACGCGGCGAAGGGCCTGGAGTTCCCCTACGTGCACGTGGTGGGATTGGAAGAAGAGCTCTTCCCGAACATGATGAGCGTGCAGAGCCGCGCCGACCTGGAAGAGGAGCGCCGCCTGTTCTATGTGGCCTTGACGCGTGCCGAGAAGCGCTGCACGCTGAGCTACGCCATGAGCCGCTACAAGTGGGGCAACCTCACCGCCAGCGAGCCCAGCCGCTTCATCGACGAGATCGACCCGAAGTACCTGGAGATGCCGCGGCAGGCCGAACGGCCCGCGCTATTCGGCGGCTTCGACCGCAATACGCCTCCGTGGGCGCGCAAGTCGGCATCGGGGGACCGAGCCAGCGAGGAGCATTCGTCCAAACCGGTGTATGGCCGCGAACGCAGCGCCCCCGGCATCGCGAAGGCGGCGCCCTATGCCAAGCCAACGCCACCCGCGCGCACTCCCACCTCCACCGAACCGGAGCGCAAGAACCTGAAGCGCATCAGCGCCAGCGGCACGCCCCTGCAGGCCACCAGCACCCTGGGCGCCATGGCCACCGAGATCGCCGAGGGCCAGACCGTGGAGCACGAGCGCTTCGGTAAGGGCAAGGTGCTGAAAGTGGAAGGCACCCCGCCCGACCTCAAGGCCACGGTCTTCTTCCCCAGCGCCGGGCAGAAGCAACTACTGCTGCGCTTCGCGAAGCTGACGGTGGTGGAAGGCTGAGGCGGTCAGCGGCCGATGGCCCTGCGCCAGAGGGACCGGGCGCGGGACAGCGGGCGGCCGAGCAGATGCTCCGCGGCCACGCGCACCGCCGCCATGCGATTGAAGCGCAGCGGCCCGACGAGCCCGAATTCCAGGTTCAGGTCGATGCCGAAGCGCACACGCCCGCTGGCCAGGCGATTGAGCACATTGCCGCCGTGGATCAGCTGAAGCCAGAGCGGCTCCCTGGTCTCCACATCGCGGAGCAGGCCCGTATCCTGGGCCTGATGGTGCATCACATCGAGCACGGTCTTCAGCGCCCCCTCCTTCACCCGCTCGATCCGCGCGATGAACGGATTGCTCGGCTTGCGCAGGTCGACGGCCACGCCGCGGTCCATGTCGTACTGGATCCCGTTGAGGAAGTTGATGATCTCATCCTCCTGTCCATGGAACTCCGCACGCAGGCGCTCTACATAGGAGCGGTGGAAGGCGTCGTCGTTGTCGATGCGGCCGGTGATGACGTGGGTGTCGGAGGGGCCGAGCCGCTGGCGGACCTCCTGGCGGTAGCGCCGCACCTGCAGTTCGCCATCCTGCAGAAAGCACGGCGTGAAGGCCGGGAAGCGGCGCTGGATCTCCGCGATGCGCGTCAGGAAGGGCTGTGGCGTGCGGTGGCTGAAGAACACGAGCCAGGTGAAGTCCGGGTCGGTCTGCGCCATCAGGCTGGGCAGGCAGGTGCGCTCGAAGAGGTCGAACCGGCGCTGCAGCCAGGCCTCGGTGCCGGTGGGCGCGCCGGCCTTGTCCACCCGCTCGACGGCCTCCTTCAGCACGATGTTGAAGCGGGTGTTGATGAAGACCTGGGGCCGCATGGCGGCCAAAAGTAGCCGGGGCCGGGCGGCAGCCGCTGCGGCGGCTTTCCTACTTTCGCCCCTCGGCTGCCGCCGGCTTGCTGCCGTGGCGCCCGCTCCCGATCCCTGAACCGCTCCCCGATGAGCAGCATCCCGTTCGACTACAACACGCAGCGCCCGCGGCTGATCATCCCCGAGTACGGCCGTAACGTGCAGCGCATGGTGCAGCATTGCATGGACCTTGAGGACCGCGAGCAGCGCACGCGCGCGGCCAAAGCCATCATCCAGGTCATCGCCCGGCTGAACCCGCAGCTGCGCAACAGCGACACCTTCGAGCGAACGCTGTGGGACCACCTCCACATCATGAGCGAGTTCAAGCTGGATGTGGATGCCCCGTACCCCAAGCCCACGCCCGAGGAGCTCGACAGCAAGCCCGAGCGCGTGCCCTACCCGCAGTCGGAGATCAAATTCGGGCACTACGGCAAGATGGTGCAGCGCATGGCAGCGCAATGCGCGGCCATGGAGCCCGGCGAGAAGCGCGATGCCTATGCGCTGCTGATCGCCAACCTGATGAAGCGGCAGTTCCTGGCCTGGAACCGTGATACGGTGCCCGATGGCGTGATCCTGAAGGACCTGAGCGACCTGAGCGCGGGGAAGGTGCGCCCGGCCCCGGACGCCCAGCTGGCCCAGACCGCCGACCTGCTCCGCGCACAGCAGAGCGGTCCGCGCAACGAGGTGGATACGCGCAAGCGTCAAGGCGGCAAGAAGCGGCACCGCAACCGCCGGAAGAACCGTTTCTGAGGCCGGGGCGGGTTGCGCTGAAGCGCACCGCCGGACGCCAGCAACGGCGGGGAGCCACACCGCGCTGTTAGTACCGCGCCGACAGCGCACCACGCAGCCCGGGGCAGGCGTTGTTGCTTCGCGGCAACACGCATCACCATGCACAGCTTCCGAATCGAGGGCGGCCGACGGCTGAAGGGCGAACTGGTGCCGCAGGGCGCCAAGAACGAAGCCCTGCAGATCCTCTGCGCGGTGCTCCTCACCAGCGAGCCCATGACCATCCACAACATCCCCGACATCGTGGATGTGAACAAGCTCATCGAGCTGCTGCGCGCCATGGGCGTATCCGTGGAAAAGCTCGCTCCGGGCAGCTACCGGTTCCAGGCGAAGTCGGTGAACCTGGAGTTCTTCCTCGATCCGGAGTACAAGCGCATGGGGGGCAGCCTGCGCGGCAGCGTGATGGTGGCCGGTCCGGCCTTGGCGCGCTTCGGACGCGGCTACATCCCCAGCCCGGGCGGCGACAAGATCGGGCGGCGCCGGATGGATACGCACTTCACGGGCTTCGAGCGGCTGGGCGCCGAGATCCGGTACGATGCGAAGGAGGGCTTCTACCGCGCCGAGGCCAAGCAGCTCAAAGGCTGCTACATGCTGCTCGATGAGGCCAGCGTGACCGGCACGGCCAACATCATCATGGCCGCCGTGCTCGCCCAGGGGCGCACCACCATCTTCAACGCCGCCTGCGAGCCCTACATCCAGCAACTGTGCCATATGCTCGTCCGCATGGGCGCCCGCATCGAGGGCATCGGCAGCAACCTGCTGCGCATCGATGGCGTGCGGGAACTGGGCGGCACCGAGCACCGCATGCTGCCGGACATGATCGAGATCGGCTCCTTCATCGGGCTCGCGGCCATGACACGGAGCGAGATCACCATCAAGGACACCGGGTACGACCACCTGGGCATCATCCCCGATGTCTTCCGCCGCCTGGGCATCGTGGTGGTGCGCAAGGGCGACGATATCTACATCCCGGCCCAGGAGCACTACACCATCACCCGCTTCATCGACGGCAGCAACATGATCATCGCCGATGCGCCGTGGCCGGGCTTCACCCCCGACCTGCTCAGCATCGTGCTCGTCACCGCCACCCAGGCCAAGGGAAGCGTGCTCATCCACCAGAAGATGTTCGAGAGCCGCCTGTTCTTCACGGACAAGCTCATCGAGATGGGGGCTCAGATCACGCTGTGCGACCCGCACCGCGCGCTGGTCATCGGCCACGATTTCCAGATCCCGTTGCGCGCCATCCGCATGACCAGTCCCGACATCCGGGCCGGAGTCTCGCTGCTCATCGCCGCGCTCAGCGCCGAAGGCACCAGCACCATCGACAACATCGAGCAGATCCGCCGCGGCTACCAGGACATCGAGGGCCGGCTGAACGCCATCGGCGCCAAGATCGAGGTGGTGTGAGCACGGAGCCGGCGGCCCGCCCCCCCGGCTGCAGGGTCGCAGCCCGGGTAATGGCCTTCCCTCCTCCGGCACGACTTTGGCTGAAGAGCCGGCCCAACCATCCGCCTACCTTCGCCGCATGAATCCCCGTACGCTCATGTCCAAGATGCGCATCCTCACCATCGCCGCTGTGGCCCTGCTGGCCGTCTATGGCTTCACCGCCCGGAACCATGCCTCCGAAGCCCCGCAATCGGGCAAGGCCAAAGTGGGCACCAGCATCGGCGACAAGGCGCCCGAGCTGGCCTTCCTCAATCCCGACAGCACCAAGGTGCTGAAGCTCTCCGAGCTGAAGGGCAAGTACGTGCTCATCGACTTCTGGGCCAGCTGGTGCCGCCCCTGCCGCATGGAGAACCCCAACGTGGTGGCCGCCTACCAGAAGTACAGCAAGGCCAAGTTCGCCGATGCCAAGGGCTTCGAGGTGTACAGCGTGAGCCTGGACCGCAGCCGCGAGCAGTGGAAGCAGGCCATTGCCCAGGACAACCTGGCCTGGAAGTACCACGTGAGCGACCTCAAGTTCTGGCAATCGCAGGGCGCCCAGCTCTACGGCGTGAGCTCCATCCCCATGAGCTTCCTGGTGGACCCGAACGGCATCATCATCGCCAAGAACCTGCGCGGCATGGCACTGCACCAGGAGTTGGACAAGCACGTGAAGAGCCTGTAAGGGGAGCCGCTCCTCTGCGCGGAAGCCCCCGGAAATCCCGGGGGCTTCTGCATTCCTACCGACCGGCGATTCTGCACGGGAGCCACTTCCCGGCCTCTTGGAAGGGACGAACCGTTGGATTAACGTTGTGGTGACCGAACGACCACACACCAAAGCCGCTTGCCCATGAGCCACCGTACCTCTCCCTTGCGCGTGATCCTGCTCCTCCTCATTGCCATGCTCACAGTACCGCTCAGCGCCCAGCGCAACTGCGGCAGCATGGAGTACCTGCAGCAGCAGATCCTGGCCGACCCCGATCGCGGCGAGTTCCTGCAATCCATCGACCAGCACGCCCACGACTGGGCCGCGGCCCACGGCGAGGAGGAGCGCGCGGTGGTCACCATCCCGGTGGTGTTCCATGTGGTGTGGCGCACCACCGCCGAGAACCTGAGCGACGCCCAGATCCAGGCCCAGCTCAATCAGCTCAATGCCGACTTCGCGCGCCTGAACAGCGATGCCAACCAGACGCCCAGCATCTTCACCGGCGTGGCCGCCAACACCGAGGTGCAGTTCTGCCTGGCGCAGCGCGACCCCAGCGGCAACCCCACCACGGGCATCGTGCGCCGCCAGACCACGGTGACCAGCTTCAGCAGCAACGACGCGGTGAAGTACACGGCCAACGGCGGCAGCAACGCCTGGCCGCGCGACAGCTACCTGAACATCTGGACCTGCAACCTGGGCGGCGGGCTGCTCGGCTACGCGCAGTTCCCGGGCGGCACAGCCGCTACGGATGGCGTGGTGGTGCTCTTCAGCTCAGTGGGCAGCATCGCCAGCCCCGGCACGGCCTCGCCCTTCAACCTGGGCCGCACGCTTACGCATGAGGTGGGCCACTGGCTGAACCTGCGCCACATCTGGGGCGATGCCACCTGCGGCAACGACCAGGTGAGCGACACGCCGATGCATAACGCGGCCAACAGCGGCTGCCCCGCCTATCCGCACTACAGCACCTGCACCGGGACGCCCGTGGAGATGAGCATGAACTACATGGACTACAGCAACGACGGCTGCATGAACATCTTCACGCTGGGCCAGAAGACACGCATGCAGGCGCTCTTCGGCACCGGCGGCTCGCGTGCGGCGCTGCTGAATTCCCTGGGCTGCGTGCCTCCCAGCGGTGGCGGCACCTGCGCGGTTCCCGGCGGGCTGGCCGCATCCAATATCACCGCAAGCAGCGCCACCGTGAGCTGGGGCGCGGTGAGCGGGGCGGCCAGCTATGACCTGCAGTACAAGACCGCAGCGTCCAGCACCTGGACCACGGTGAATACCACGGCCACCTCCTTCGGCCTGAGCGGCCTGGCAAGCGCCACCACCTACAACTATCAGGCGCGCGCCAACTGCAGCAGCGGAAGCAGCGCCTACAGCGCTGCTGGCAGCTTCACCACGCAGAGCACCGGCGGATGCCCCGATGCGCTGGAGCCCAACAACAGCACATCGGCGCCAGCATCAGTCAGCCTGCCGCTCGCGTTGAACGCGCTGATCGCCAGCAGCACCGACGCCGACTACTACCGGTTCACCACCACCGGCACCAACAACCTCGGTATCACGCTGGGCAACCTGGCCGGCGACTACGACCTGCGCCTGCTGAACAGCGCGGGCACCCAGCTCGCGAGCAGCGCGAACGGCGGCACCACCAGCGAGAGCATCTCCTACAGCAACGCTCCGGCCGGCACCTACTTCATCCATGTGTTCGGCTACAACGGCGCTTTCAGCGCCACGCAGTGCTACGCGCTCAATGCCAGCGCCACGCCGGTGGCCACCAGCTGCGACACGTGGGAAAGCAACAACTCGGCGAGTGCCGCCAAGCTGATCTCCGTGAACACGAACATCCAGGCCGCCATCGGCACCAGCACCGATGCGGACTGGTTCAGGTTCAGCAACACCAGCTCGCAACGGCGCATCCGCATCGACCTCACCAACCTGCCCGCCGACTACGATGTGCGCCTCTACCGGGGCACCAGCACGCAGGTGGGCATCAGCCAGAACGGCGGCACCGCCAATGAAGCCATCATCCTCAACACCTCCACGGTGGCCACCTACTACATCCGCGTGTACGGCTACAACGGCGCCTTCAATGCCAGCCAGTGCTACACGCTGAGGGCCAGCATAAGCGGCACCAACTTCCGTGAGGGGGAATTCGCCGGCGAGCATGAAGCGGTGGTGGCGGAGCAGGTCTCGAGCGGCCCGGTGAACCTCTACCCCAATCCGGCGGCCGACAAGCTGAACGTCGACTACCTGGCCCAGACAGAGACCGCCCTGCAGCTGACGGTGATCGATGCGATGGGGCGCGAGGTGATGACCCTGCAGCAAGGAATGCCGGAGGGCCTGTCCACCTTCGGCCTGCCCCTCACCGACCTGCGGAGCGGCATGTATGTGCTGCGGATCATGGAAGGCGAGCAGGTGCATCAGCAGCGCTTCCTCATCGAGCGGTAAGCCCCGCCAACAGCACCAACCGAGGAGGGCCGCCCCATGGAGCGGCCCTCCTCGCTATCGCCACGCTGCCAAAAAGTCCCCGACCTTCGCGCCGCATTGAACGGAGCGCCCCTTGGCACCGTGATTGACCCTGTGCTCATGATCTTCAAAAAGCGCCGAAAGACCATGTCGGAACGACCGGATGTCAGTCCCGCCGATGCCGCTGCTGACAAAGCGGCTCATCATGCCCTGCCCTCAGATGCCCAGAACGAAGCGGAAAGGGACCCGCTCAGCGCGGCCAGTGAAGCCGCTGCGGAGCATGTGATGCACGATTCCGCCGCGGATGGCCGCGAAGACATCGCGGAGCTGACCGCGGAGCTCGCCGCAGCGAGGGCGGATGCAGCGGAGCTGAAGGACAAATGGATCCGCCTCAGCGCCGAGTTCGACAACTTCCGCAAGCGCACCGCGAAGGAGCGGATCGACCTGATCCAGTTCGCCGGCGAGAACGTCATCAAGAACCTGCTGCCGGTGCTGGACGATATGGAGCGTGCCATCGCCAGCAACGGGAAGACCGATGACATCGCCGTGGTGCGGGAGGGCTTCCACCTCATCCAGAGCAAGCTGCTCCACATCCTCGGCAGCCAGGGCGTGAAGCCGATGCCCGATGCCAAGGGCCAGCCGTTCGACACGGACCGCCACGAGGCCATCACCAAGGCGGCCGCACCGAGCGATGAGCTCCGCGGCAAGGTGATCGACGTGGTGGAGAACGGCTACACGCTGCACGACAAGGTGATTCGCTACGCCAAGGTGGTAGTGGGCGAGTAAATGCGGGACACCATGGCCCGGCACGAGCCGGAAGCACAACAGAAATGAGCAAGCGCGATCCCTACGAAGTCCTCGGCGTCGACCGCAGCGCGAGCGCGGACGACATCAAGAAGGCCTACCGGAAGCTGGCCATCAAATACCACCCGGACAAGAACCCCGGGGACAAGGCTGCCGAAGAGCGCTTCAAGGAAGCGGCCTCGGCCTATGAGATCCTGAGCGACCCCGAAAAGAAGGCGAAGTACGACCGCTTCGGCCATGCCGGTCCGCAGATGGGCGGCGGGGGCTTCCAAGGCGGGGCCGGCATGAACATGGAGGATATCTTCTCCCAGTTCGGCGACATCTTCGGCGATGCCTTCGGGGGAGGCGCCTTCGGAGGCTTCGGCGGGCGGTCACGCGGCCGCACCGTCAAGGGCAGCAACCTCCGCGTGCGCATCAAGCTCACCTTGGAGGAGATCGCGCACGGCGCGGAGAAGAAGATCAAGGTGACCAAGCTGGTGCGCGCCAAGGGCAGCGAATACGGCACCTGCGGCACGTGCGGCGGCAGCGGCCAGGTGCGGCGCGTGCAGAGCACCTTCATCGGACAGATGCAGACGGTGAGCACCTGCCCGGCCTGCGGCGGCATCGGGCAGACCGTGAGCAAGCGTGCACCGGGCAGCGATGAGCACGGGCTGGTGCGCGAAGAGGTGGTGGTGCCGATCAAGATACCCGCCGGCGTGGAGGAGGGCATGCAGCTGAACATCAGCGGCATGGGCAACGAGGCCCCCGCCGGGGGCGTTCCGGGCGACCTGCTCGTGGTGATCGAGGAGGAAGCGCACCCCGACCTGAAACGTGACGGCATGAATCTGCACCACGAGGCCTTCATCAGCATGGTGGATGCGGCGCTCGGCACCCATATCGAGGTGCCGTTGGTGAGCGGCAAGGCCAAGGTGAAGATCGATCCCGGCACGCAGAGCAACCATGTCCTCCGCTTGAAGGGCAAGGGGCTCCCGAGCGTGCAGCACCACGGCCAAGGCGACCTCTTCGTGCATGTGGCGGTGTGGACGCCGAGCGACCTGAGCAAGGAGGAGCGTGCGACCTTGGAGAAGCTGCGCCACAGCCCGGGATTCCAGCCGCGGCCCACCGCCAAGGACAAGGGCTTCTTCGAGCGGGTGAAGGAGATGTTCGGGCACTGATCGGCCGGCCGCCGCCTTCAACCCGTGCACCGGGTTAAGCGCACCCTCTGTTGGTGGCCATCGGTGCGATGTCCTCATGCGGGCCATCCCGCTGCCGGTGACGGTCGCCCACTGTTCACCATCAGCAGCCGCGATGCGCTCCTGTTCCACCACCAAGGCGACCCGTTCTGCCGGACAGCGGCCAGAGCGCCGCCAGCCCCGCCCACCGGGGGCGCGTAACCGGCACCTGGATTGCCGGGAAAGGGCCGGCGCGGCCATCCGCTGATCATTGCCTTCCTTCGCCGCAAGAGCCATGAAGACCCACCCCCGAATCCTGCCGCTGCTCCTGATCGCCCTGGTGCCGGCCTGCCTGCTTGCGCAGGACAGCACCGCCCTCTACAGCGATGACGGCGAGCGCGACCATGAAGCCTATATCGATTCGCTGATCGGCGCGTTCGCCTTCGTCGAGGGTGAGGCTAAGCTGGCGGAGGGAGCCGCCACCCTCACCGTGCCGCCGGGCTACAAATTCCTGGGAGCAGAGCAGGCGGAGCAGCTCGTGGTGGAGGTGTGGGAGAACCCGCCGGGCATCGCAGAGGACCTGCTCGGCGTGGTGATGCCGGCCGACGCTGGCGTGTACGACGACGTTCCGTCCTACATCCTCTACTACGAGCGCATCGGCTATGTGCGCGATGAGGATGCCGATGGCATCGACTACGATGCGAAGCTCAAGGAGATGCTGCGCGAGGACAGCATCGCCAACGAACAGCGGCGCGCCGACGGCTACGGTTCGCTCCTCCTGGTGGGCTGGGCAGCGCCGCCGTACTATGACAAGGAGCGTAAAGCGCTGCACTGGGCCAAGGAAATGGTGAGCGAGAGCAGCGACCGCAACGTGCTCAACTACAACATCCGCATCCTTGGGCGCCATGGCGTGCTGGTGATCAACGCCGTGTCAGGCATGGACCATCTGGAGATGGTGCAGGCCGAGCTGCCCTTGATCCTGGGCATGGCCCGGTTCAACGATGGCCACCGGTATGAGCAATTCGACCCTGCCACGGATGCCGTTGCCGACCAGGGCCTGGACGGCCTGATCGATGGCAAGACGCGCGAACGCGTGAAGGAGGTGATCGGCCTTGCGGTGAAGGTGGCGATCGGGGCATTCCTCGGGCTCCTCCTGCTGCTGATCGGCATCTGGTTCCTCTTCATCCGTAAGCGGCGGTGATCAGAATGGAGAGCGGGGCATTCACCATCCGTGCCCGCCTCGTGGACATCGAGGGCCGGTGCATCCTCCCCGCCGAGGTGAGCGTGGCCGATGGCCGCATCGCCTCCATCACGGAGGCCAAGGGCTTCACGGAAGGCTACCTGCTCCCCGGCTTCATCGACGCGCATGTCCATGTTGAGAGCTCCATGCTCGTGCCCAGCGAATTCGCCCGCCTGGCGGTGACGCATGGCACGGTGGGCACGATCAGCGACCCGCATGAGATCGCCAACGTGCTGGGCGAGGCCGGTGTGGAGTACATGATCGCCAATGGCCGCCAGGTGCCTTTCCACTTCTTCTTCGGCGCGCCGAGCTGCGTGCCCGCCACCGCTTTCGAGACGGCGGGCGCCCGCATCGACAGCGATGGGGTGGCGCGCCTCCTTGCGCGGAAGGAAGTGCTGTACCTGAGCGAGGTGATGGACTTCCCCGGCGTGCTCAGTGGGGAGGCCGAGGTGATGCGGAAGATCGCCCACGCCAAGCTCCTCGGCAAGCCGATCGACGGGCATGCGCCAGGGCTGCACGGCGATGCGGCAACGCGGTACATCGGCGCAGGCATCAGCACCGACCACGAGTGCTTCACCGCTGAGGAGGCGCGCTTCAAGCTGGAGCAGGGCATGCGCGTGCAGGTGCGCGAGGGCAGCGCGGCGAAGAACTTCGAAGCCCTGATCGACCTCCTTCACGACTGGAGCGACCGCATGATGCTGTGCAGCGACGACAAGCATCCCGACAGCCTGGTGGAAGGCCATGTGAACGACCTCTGCGCACGGGCGGTGGCCCGCGGCATCGACGTCTTCAAGGTGCTCCGGGCCGCGTGCCTGAATCCGATCCTCCATTACGGCCTATCCATCGGTCGCCTGCGGGTGGGCGATCCGGCGGATTTCATCCTGGTGGAGGACCTTGAGCGCTTCAGGGTGAAGCGCACCTGGATCAGCGGCCGCCTCGTGGCCGCGGATGGCCGGAGCCTCATCGATCGCGTGCCCTGCACGGCACCCAACCGCTTCGCTTGCGCACCGAAGCGCCCCGCCGACTTCCGCATGCCGGCCACTGCCGGCGATGTGCTGGCCATCGAAGCCATCGATGGCCAGCTGATCACCCGCAAGCGCTGGATGCCGCCCACGGTGCGCGAAGGCGCGCTGGTTGCCGATACGGAGAAGGATCTGCTGAAGATCGCCGTCGTGAACCGGTATGCCGACGCTCCTCCCGCGAAGGCCTGGATCACCGGCACGGGTCTGAAGCGCGGAGCCATCGCCGGTAGCGTGGCGCACGACAGCCACAACATCGTGGCCGTAGGCACCAACGACGAGGACCTCTGCGCCGCCATCAATCTCGTCATCGAGCATCGCGGAGGCATCAGCCTGGCGGACGGAGCGAATCGCCGGGTGCTGCCGCTCCCGGTGGCCGGCATCATGAGCGATGCCGACGCCTACATCGTGGCCGATGCGTATGCCGCGCTGGACCGTGAGGCCAAGGCCCTCGGATCGTCGCTCTCCGCTCCCTACATGACGCTCTCCTTCATGGCGCTGCTGGTCATCCCTCACCTGAAGCTGAGCGACCTGGGGCTCTTCGACGGGGACTCTTTCCGGCTGCTCGCCTGACCTTGCGGCACCACCCGCAGCACCAAGTGACGCACCTCCGTGCTGCGGCCTGCATCCAGGCATCGCGCTCAGAGCCGGGCCGATAGCGTCAGGTAGAACGTGCGGCCCTCGCCCGGAAGCAGTCCCGGGCCTGGATAGCCGCCCGCACGCCGCGTGGCATAGACCGCATCGCCGGCATTGCGGACGCCGATGATGACCTCGACGCCCTCACGCAGGAACCAGGACCCCGAGAGGTCGAGCAGCTGATAGGCATCGATGCGACCCACCGTAGCGGCGCCGTTGGGGGCCTCCGAATTCGCAGCATCCGCGTATACATCGCCGACCCGGTTGACCAGCGCCGTCACCGACACCCGCTTGCGCGCATATGTGAGCCCATAGCGCTCCACGCGCTCGGGCGCATACTCCACGCGCTTGCCCTCGATGCCGCGCACCGGATCGCCCGCCAGCGCCGGGTTGCTCCAACGGGTGTAGCGCGTGCTCATGACGGCGACCGATGCGAAGACCCGGAGCGCTCCCCAGCGGCCGTGCGGCGCCAGCAGGCCAAGGGCATCCGCCTCCGCATAGGCCTCCGCGCCCCGGCTCTCCGAGTCGCCGATGTTCGTGCGGAACACGCCGCCGTCGCGCTGCACCGTTCCGATGCGATCGCGGTACACGAGGCGGTACACGCCGGCATCGAAGGCGATGAAGCGGCCGATATTGCCCCTGTAGCCCAGGTCCGCGTTGGCGCCGCTGGCATCGCGCAACGCAGGGTCGACGATGTCGGTGGTGGCCGCCGGCGTGAGCTCGGAGAAGAGCACCGGCCGGTAGGCCGTGCTGTAGTTGGCATAGAGCGAAGCCGTGGCGGTGACGCGATACTCCGCACCGACGCCGTAGAGCACCACGCGCCGTTCGCGCGCATCACGCGGAAGCTCCCCACGTGGCAGAGCGGCGACCCGGCCCTGCACGGCGGATCGGATCAGTTCGATGCGGGCACCGGGCACGATGCTCAGGCGCTCGCCCAACTTGAACTGGCTCTCGGCGAATACCGCAGCATTCTCCGTCGTTAGCGCCAGGTCCCTGGCAAAAGCATCGGTCAGTGCAAGGTCGAAATCGCTCCCCGCCGTGCCCCTGCCCTGCTGACGCCGGTCCGTGCGCCCCCGGTAGAGCCGCAGGCCTGCGGAGAGGTTGCCCTTGACGCGCCCGGCGCTGAATCCCTGCAGGATGCGCAGTTCGGCTCCCGTATTGGCGTATGCATCGCGATCGACCTGTCGGGGAGCGAATGACCCGAGGGCGGTAATGAAGGTGTCCGGCTCCTGGATCGGGCGGAGGAATCCGACGCTGTTGCGCTCGGCGAGCGTGCCGAACACCTTGAGGCTGGCCCGAGAGCGCGGGTTGAGCCGGAGGTCAGCCGTGATGGCGGCCACGTTCCACGGCGCGCTGAACCAATTGCGGGCCCGCTGACTCGACCTCGGATCCACTTGTAAGTCATGGTCCGTGAGTCCACCGGGCTGCTGGGACACATAATCCATGCGCGTGTACTCGAGCCCCAGCTCCAAGCGGCCGGAGGCCGCCCAGGCCACCGATGCGCCGGAGGCGGATGTCGTGTACCGGCTGTTCGACCGCCATCCATCGGCGCTGCGCCGCTGATGGAAGACATGATAGGACAGGCGACGCCAGGTGCCATCCACGGATGCGTATGTATTGCTGAGCCCGTAGGAGCCGGTGGTCTGCCGCAGCTCCACCGCGGCCAGCCTGTCCGGGGCTCCGCGCTTCATGCGGTAATTGACCAGCCCGCCGAACTGGGGGCCGAACTGCAGCGAAGCGGCGCCCCGTATCACCTCGATCCGCTCCACCGCCTCCAAGGGCGGGCTGTAGTACGCCTCCGGATAGCCGAATGCCTCGGCGCAGATGTCGTATCCGTTCTGCCGCACATTGAACTCCCAGGACCTGTTCGGGCTGAGGCCGCGCGCCGCGATGGAAGTCTGGATGCCCGAGCCTTCGCTTTCCCACACGGTGATGCCCGGAGCTTTGGCGAATACCTGGCGCGCCAGGTTGGTGGAGAGGTCTGCTTCACGGGCGCGCAAGCGGAGCACTTCGTTCTTCTTGCCAGCCATGATCAGGGTCTCGTGGACTTCGGGAAGCCGCGCTGCAGCATGCCCGTGCCGATCGCCGACCACCTCCACGGAGCGGAGGCCGACCACCTTCACGCTATCGCCCTCCTGACCCCGAAGCCCACCGCTGACCCATAAGGCTGACGCCAGCATCAAAGCGCTCCGCCATCCGCTCACGCGTTCCATGCGACCCTTCATTTCGGCTGCAAAGCACCCTGCCGGCGAGCTGGTGGGCAATACCCCGATCACGGTAATCAGAACGGACCGTTCCTTCCGGGCTGCGTCCGGGTGAAGCCTGCCAATCGCGGCGGCCTTCAGCGCCAGGCGGATGAACCGATGGCCACGGGATGCCGCAAACGGCATCGATCGCCGGAATGCGAGGAGGACTTCGCCCCGGCACAGCACCTCTGGAAAAGCACGGATCCGGAGGACCCGACGATCGCTCGTCTTCGCCCCCGGACCCGGCCTATCGGGGCCCTACCCCCGTTACTCCATGCGCATGATGCGCTGCGTGGCAACCTGATCGCCTCCGATGACGCGCACCACATAGGTGCCCACCGGCAACTCCTGGACGTCGACCGCGATGGTCTGCTCACCCTTGGCAAGCGCGCGGACCGGCATCACCAGTTCCCCCTGAAGGGTGTAGATGCCCATCTCGGCGCGGACCATGGGATTCCTGACGGTCACCCGCACGATGTCGTTGGCAGGGCTCGGCCACGCTGTGAGCGAGAGGCCTTCATTCTGACCAGCGCAGGCCACCACGTTGAAGGCCGCGCCCGCCACATCCAGGCTCGCGCACAGTCCGTTGGCCACCACCGCATTCAGCACATCCACGCCCGTGGTCACGCCCAGCTCAACGATGCCCAGGTCCAGCGTCGCCGGGTCGTACACCAGCGTGTGGATCGTGTAGAGGCCCTCGGCATCCACCGTGAACTCCGGCGAAGCGCCCGCGCCCACGATCGTCAGCTCGGCACCGCTCGTCAGCACGTACACCACGCTGTAGCCCGCAGGCACCGCGATGTCGCCATTGGGCGTCGCGCTCAAGGTCAGGGTGCCATCGAGGCAGCCCGACTTGTTCGCCGTCAGCGTGCCCGCATCCGCCGTGCAAGGCTCCGCGCAGGCCACCACGTTGAAGGCCGCGCCCGCCACATCCAGGCTCGCGCACAGTCCGTTGGCCACCACCGCATTCAGCACATCCACGCCCGTGGTCACGCCCAGCTCAACGATGCCCAGGTCCAGCGTCGCCGGGTCGTACACCAGCGTGTGGATCGTGTAGAGGCCCTCGGCATCCACCGTGAACTCCGGCGAAGCGCCCGCGCCCACGATCGTCAGCTCGGCACCGCTCGTCAGCACGTACACCACGCTGTAGCCCGCAGGCACCGCGATGTCGCCATTGGGCGTCGCGCTCAAGGTCGCACTTCCTTCCACCAGGCAAAGGTCCTCGAGGGTGTTGGCGGAAAGGGTGCCGGCATCCGCCGTGCACGGCTCTTCACACGCGCTCACTTCGAAAACGGCACCGGGCACATCGAGGGCAGCGCAGATGGTGCCTCCGCCCTGGATGAGCAGGCTGTTGACGTCGAACCCGGTGGTGAGGCCCGGTTGGACGATGCCCAGATCGAGCGTCGCGGGATCGTAGACCAGCGTGTGAATCGTATAGGTCCCAGGAGCGGTCACCTCGAACGAGGGCTCGGCGCCGGCATTCGCGATCACCAGATCCGTGCCCTGCGTAAGGACATAGGCCACCGCATAGCCAGCAGGCGCAACGGGCGCATTCTCCACGGAGGCGGCGAGCACGGCAGAGCCGTCCTCCAAGCAAACCGAGCCATTGACAGCCGAGAGGCTACCGGCATCCGGATTGTCCACCAGCACGCTCGTTCCGTTGACGTCCAGGCTGGCACAGATGCTGCCGCCGCCCTGGATGAGCAGACCGTTGACATCGAACCCGGTGGTGACGCCGAACTGAACGATGGAAAGGTCGAGCGTGACGGGATTGTAGACCAGCCGGTGGATGGTATAGAGACCGGTGCTGGAGACGGTGAAAACGGGCTGGTCCGAAACGGCCTGGACCACCAGGCCAGGCCCCTTGGTAAGCACGAAGAGCGACTGATAGCCGGGAGGCACGATGTGGTCTCCATTGGAGATGCCCCCAATGACAGTCCCGCCCTCCTGCAGGCAATCCGTGGGCTTGAAGCCCGAAAGCGTTCCGGCAAAGGCAGTGCAAGGCGCAGGGCAATCGGCCACTTGGAAGGAGGCGCCAGGGACATCCAGCGCCGCGCAGATCGCACCGCCGCCTTGAATGAGCAGGCTGTTGACATCGAAGCCGGAGGTGACACCGGGCTGCACGATGCCGAGATCCAGCGTGGTGGGGTCGTACACAAGGGTGTGGATAGTGTAGCTGCCCGGTGCGTTCACCTGGAATGAGGGCTCACCGCCTGCGCCGATGATGACCAGGCCCGGACCTTGCGTGAGCACGTAGGCCACGGAGTAGCCCTCGGGCACGTACGGGGCATGCGCAACCGTTGCATCGAGCATGGCGACACCCCCCTCCAGGCAGGGCGCCGGATTCAGCGCCGACAGGCTGCCGGCATCCGGATTGTCCACGAGCACGCTCGTGCCGTTGACATCCAAGCTGGCGCAGATGCTGCCTCCGCCTTGGATGAGCAGGCCGTTGACATCGAAGCCGGTGGTGATACCGAACTGGACGATGGAGAGGTCGAGCGTGGCGGGATCGTACACCAGGCGATGAATGGTGTAAAGTCCGGTGCTGGAGACATTGAATATGGGCTGGTTGGCAACCGCCTGGATCACCAGGCCCGGGCCTTTGGTAAGGACGAAAATGGACTGAAAGCCCAGCGGGACAACCTGGTCGCCCATGGAGATGCCGCCGATGTAGGTACCGCCATCCTGGAGGCAATCGGTGGCCTTGAAGCCACGGAGCGTGCCGGCTTGCGCACTGCATGCACCGCCCGATTGGGCCAGGGAAGGCTGCGCCATGGCCAGCGCAGCGGCGGCCCAGAGGCCGCCCAGCACGGCCCGTGTCATGACACGGAACCGTGAACGAGGGGTAGGTAACCAGTTCATGGGGTATGGGTTAGTGCGGGGAGAACACGCCCCGCCCAAGACTGTTCACGGAAACACGAAAAATCATGAACGCCGGCAGGTGGAAGCGAAGACCTCAATACACCACCACATAACGACGGTCCGTCGCCTCAGCCCGCGTCCCAGGGAGGATGAAGTCCAGGGAGAGGAGCTGTACGCGGTAGTCCTCGAATTCCAGCACCCTATCCGTCACGAGCCCACTTGCCGACAGCTCCTTCAGGCCCTGAGCGTCGGTATAGATGGCGAATCCGGGATTGACCACCTCTGCGGCCTGTTCGGCTGAAGCCAATCCTCCCGGGGTGAACCCCGCATAGAAGTCGAGTGCCGTGCCGCCAGCGTTCAGCACAAAGAATCGGTTGGCATCCAGCCCCTGCGCTTTCGCCCACCGCCCTGCCCGGGCATTGGCCTGGTAGCCCAGCACCTCAGGGTAGATCAGCGTGTTCAGCCCCAGGCCTGCGACCAGCCAGACCCATACCGTACCGGTGAAGAGCTGATCACGATGCTGAGCCGCCAGACCACGACAGAGCAAAACGCCGCCGGGCGCAAGTGCAAGCGGGATGATGGGCCACCAGCGCGTAGGGAAGCACCATGCCGTCAATGCGATGAGCGCCACGGCCAAGAGCGAGACCACGGCGGCCTGCCCGTACCGTGCCCATCGGGCCGCAGCATGGTCCCAGCCGATGGCACCGAGCACCGCGAGCAAGGGCATGATGACATAGAGGTAATGCGGTAGCTTGAACTGTGACAGCGATAGCGCAGCGAATACCAGCAGGCTACCGCCCATGGCGGCATGCTCCGGCATAGGCTGGCGCCGGAAGGCGGCGATGACATGCTGCCCAAGACCGACGACCACGAACAGCGTCCACGGCAGCACCTGCCAGAGCAGCTCATGGGTGAAGAAGAGCACCGTGCTATCATCCCTCCAACGGTTCTCGCCCGTGATGCGCCCGAAGCTCTGCTCCCAGAAATAGAAGCGGATGCCGCGCACACCGTGCTGCTCATAGAGGCCGATGCACATCGGGATGAGGGCGAGGGCCACGAGCAACGGAGCGGCCAGCCATCGGCGGTCGCGCAGAGCCCGCCAGTGACCGCCCAAGGCCAGGTGGGCCCCCAAGGCGGCCACGGGGGCCACAGCACCCATGGGGCCCTTGGCGAGCATGCCGGCCGCCACCGCGGCAGCCGCCGCCAACAGCTGCCACCAACGACGCTGCTGCATCCAGGTAGCGCCCGCCCAGATGGCCGTGACCACCGAGCCGGTGAGGAGCGTATCGCACCGCACGTCATTGGTCATGAGCAGGAAGGCCGCGCTCGCACCGAACATGACCGCGGCGCGGCGTGCGATGGCCGCGCCGTGGAAGAGCTGCGCGAAGCGGTACGTGCTGAATACGCCGAGGAATGCGAAGAGTATGCTGGGGAGCTTGTAGCTCCAATTGTGCACGCCGAAGAGCTTGAAGGAGAGCGCTGAGAGCCAGAAGAGCAATGGCGGCTTGTCCAGGTAGTCGCGCCCGCGGTGGTAGAGCTTGAGCCAGTCATCCTGCGCCAGCATATCGCGCGACATGGCCGCGTACTGGGCGGCATCCACCTCCATCACATCAAGGCCGGCGCCCGAGAGCGCCACAGCGGCCAAGCCGGCCAGCGACCAGCGGAAGGCTGCGGCGGTCATGGGGCAATGTTAGGCGCTGATTGCCTGGCACGGGCCCATACCCTCGGATCGGCGCTGCCGTCGCCTTGGAAAGGAGGGCTTCCTGGATCGGGCCGCTTGGCTACATTCGCGCCCTCGTTCGCCGGAATGGGCGAATACCTTGACTGACAAGCGCATACAAGACAATCGACGAGACACATGGGAAGTGAACTGATGTACTACATCCCCGCGCTGGGCGTGGTGGGCCTGATAGTGATGATCGCCAAGGCGCTCTGGGTGAACAAGCAGGATGCCGGCGACGCCAACATGAAGGAACTGGCTGGCTACATCGCCAGCGGTGCCAGCGCCTTCCTGAAGGCCGAATGGAAGGTGCTCGGGATCTTCGCTGTGCTGGCCGCCGTGCTGCTGGCCTGGAGCGGTACGCTGGTGGAGCACAGCGACTGGGTGATCGCCGTGGCCTTCCTGATCGGCGCCTTCTTCAGCGCCTTCGCCGGCTGGATCGGCATGAGCATCGCCACCAAAGCCAACGTGCGCACCACGCAGGCCGCCCGCACCAGCCTGGCCAAGGGCCTGCAGGTGAGCTTCAATGGCGGCACCGTGATGGGCCTTGGCGTGAGCGGCCTGGCCGTGCTGGGCCTGAGCGTGCTGTTCATCGTGTTCTACCGGATGTACGTCAATGGCGCCTCACCGAACGGCGAGGAGATGATGAAGGCCTTGGAGGTGCTCGCCGGATTCTCGCTGGGCGCCGAGAGCATCGCGCTCTTCGCCCGTGTGGGCGGTGGCATCTACACGAAAGCAGCCGACGTGGGCGCCGACCTCGTGGGCAAGGTGGAGGCCGGCATCCCGGAGGATGATCCGCGCAACCCCGCCACCGTGGCCGACAACGTGGGCGACAACGTGGGCGATGTGGCCGGCATGGGCGCCGACCTCTTCGGCAGCTATGTCGCCACCATCCTCAGCACCATGGTGCTCGGCCGCGAGGTGATCGCCACCGGTGACAGCTTCGGCGGCCTCTCCCCGATCCTGCTGCCCATGGTGATCGCGGGCCTCGGCATCCTCTTCAGCATCATCGGCACCTTCTTCGTGCGCATCAGCAAGGACACCGACAGCGTGATGGCCGCACTCAACAAGGGCAACATCGGCAGCATCCTGCTCACGGCCGTGGCCAGTTATTTCGTCATCGGGTGGATGCTTCCCGAGACGATGTCGTTCCAGCGCGGTGATGTGGTGCTGGAAATCGCCCGCATGAACGTGTTCTGGGCCATCATCCTCGGCCTGGTGGTGGGCTTCCTGATGAGCTACATCACCGAGTACTACACCGCCATGGGCCGCAAGCCCGTGATGAGCATCGTGAAGAAGAGCGGCACCGGCCATGCCACCAACGTGATCGGCGGCCTCGCCGTGGGCATGGAGAGCACCTTCCTCCCGGTCATCGTGCTGGCGGCGGGCATCTTCGGGTCCTTCCAGCTGGCCGGCCTCTACGGCGTGGCCATCGCCGCGGCGGGCATGATGGCCACCACGGCCATGCAGCTCGCCATCGACGCCTTCGGCCCCATCGCCGACAACGCGGGCGGCATCGCTGAGATGAGCGGTCTGCCCAAGGAGGTGCGTGAGCGCACAGACATCCTCGACGCCACGGGCAACACCACCGCCGCCACGGGCAAGGGCTTCGCCATCGCCAGCGCCGCACTCACCGCCCTTGCGCTCTTCGCGGCCTACGTGGGCCTGGCGGGCATCACTGCCATCGACATCTACAAGGCCGACGTGCTGGCCATGCTCTTCGTGGGCGGCATGATCCCCTTCCTCTTCAGCAGCATGGCCATCAGCGCCGTTGGCAAGGCCGCCATGGACATGGTGCGCGAGGTACGCCGCCAGTTCAAGGAAATCCCCGGCATCATGGAGGGCAAGGGCAAGCCCGAGTACGAGAAGTGCGTGGCCATCAGCACGCAGGCTTCCATCCGCGAGATGATCCTGCCCGGTGCGCTCGCCCTGTTGAGCCCCGTGATCGTGGGCTTCGCCTTCGGTCCTGAGGCGCTCGGCGGCCTGCTGGCGGGCATCACCGTGAGCGGGGTGCTCATGGGCATCTTCCAGAACAATGCGGGCGGCGCGTGGGACAATGCCAAGAAGAGCTTCGAGAAGGGCGTGGAGATCGACGGGCAGATGTACTACAAGCACAAGAGCGACAAGCCCTCGCCCCCGCACCAGGCAGCCGTGACCGGCGACACCGTGGGCGATCCGTTCAAGGACACCAGCGGTCCTTCGATGAACATCCTCATCAAGCTCACCTCGATCGTAGCGCTTATCATCGCCCCGCACATCAATGAGGCCGGCCATCACGTGGCTGGCGCTGCGGTGCCCGCGATGGAGGCCGCGCCTGCCGCCGGCCATGCTGCAGCCCATGCCGAGGGCGCGACCCAGGAGGCCGCCGACGCCGACCGGGAGGCCCTCGGGCACATGGAGGCCCGGGCCACCGATTACAGCACCAAGCTGATCACCGGCTTCGAGGTGAAGGGCGCCAGTGGCGGAATGGAGAACGACCTGATGACCTTCATCATGCGCGCCATCCCCGCCGACAAGACCACCTGGATCGCCTTCAACGAGGTGGGTTATGCCGGCACCGCGCTCACCCCCGCTTCCGATGCCCAGGTGACCAATACGGCCGAGATCCTCAAGGCCTACCCCACCCTGAAGCTCGAGTTGGGAGCCGGTGGCGCCGATGCGCAAACCAAGGCCGAAGCGCTCCGTAATGCCATCATCGCCAAAGGCATCGCATCGGATCGCCTGGTGGCCAATGGCTATGGAGCCGATGCTCCATTCGCCAGCAAGCCGCTCTACCTCGACAAGCCCTCCACCCAGGGCCCTGCCCTTCGCGTGAGCGAGCGCTAGGCGCGGAACAGTATTCAACGGGAGCGCCCCGGCCATGGCCGGGGCGCTCCCGTTTCGGACGGATGGGATCAGCGCTTCTTCGCGAGGGCCTTTGCCCCATTCTTGCCGGGCGCTCCCTTGGCAGCCACCTTCACTGCGGCCTTGGCGGGCTTCGCCTCGTCCTTGCGCACGGGCTTCTCCATCGGGAAGAGGCCATGGATCTCCGCATCGATCCGCGAGATGATCTGGCCCAAGTGCTCCGGGTCGGCATGGAAGGCATTGTCCTCCACATCGACCACCAGCAGCTTGCCCTTGTCGTACTTCTCGATCCAGGCGTCGTAGCGCTCATTCAGCCGCTTGAGGTAGTCGATGCTGATGGAGGCCTCGTAGTCGCGGCCGCGTTCTGCGATCTGCCTCACCAGCTTCTCCACCGGGGCCTGCAGGTAGATGAGCAGGTCAGGCGGCTGAATGGCGCTCTCCATGTTCAGGAAGAGGCGGTGGTAGTTCTCGAAATCGCGCGTGGTCATCAGCCCCATCGCGTGCAGGTTGGGGGCGAAGATGTAGGCGTCCTCGTAGATGGTGCGGTCCTGGATGACGTTGCGGCCAGTGCGGCGGATCTCCAGCAACTGCTCGAAGCGGCTGTTGAGGAAGAAGATCTGGAGGTTGAAGCTCCAGCGCTGCATGTCCTTGTAGAAGTCGAAGAGGTACGGGTTGTTGTCCACCGCCTCCTGCAGCTGCTCCCATTTGTAGTGCTTGGCGAGGAGCTGGGTGAGGGTGGTCTTGCCTGAGCCGATGTTGCCCGCGATGGCGATGTGCATCTCGCTGGTTGATGTTGAGGGTTGAGCGCTTGTGGATCGCTGCGCTGAGAACGAGCGATGGCGAAGATACCCGCACCGCGCGTGGCGGGCGGTGTTGTGGAAAACTCGCTCCGCATCAACGCTGATCGGGCACCGTGCGCACCGTGATGCCCGCATCCGTGAGCAGGTACAGCAGCCCGCGCTCGCTCCGCGCATCGCGCACCGGGCCCTCGAGGCCGCCTTGCACGGGGATGTCGCGCACGGCGAACGACCGCATGTCGTACTCGTGCAGCATGCCGTCGGCGAACCAATGGAGATGGAAGCCGCGCACGGAGAAGCTCTCGGCGCCCATCACCGGAATGGTGCGCATGAAGGTGCCGAACAGATCGAACACATGGATGCCCGCCTGCGGATCGAGGACGTAGAGCCGGCTCTCGTGCTCGAGCATCCGCGTGGGCGCCAGGGTCCGCCCCAGCAGTTGGTCGAGGCGGCCTGTATTGGCCAGGGGCCTCAGCTGGGCATCCACGCGGACCAGCGCCATCTCGCGCTGGTCGAAGAACCAGAAGCCGTTCTGCACGCTCATGCACGCCAGCACCACCTGCGGGAATCCGCTGCGCGGCAGGTTGATGACGCTCCCCTGCACCGCGAGCGTATTGTCCAGCACGGCCAGCTGGCCCTGCTCCGGAGCGAAGACCATCGGCTTCAGGGAGTAGAAGGCATCGATGCATGCGATCCGCCCGAGCGTCTTCACGCTGTTGCGCAGCCACGAGCGGCCCTTGGGGTCGAAGAGCCGCAGCTCGTCGCCGGCCAGTGCGTACACATAGCCCAGCTCGTCCGTGGTGAAGGCGTCGAAACGGCCCTCTATCACGAACCCTTCGGGCCCGTCCTGCGCTGGAAGCAGGGCGGGAAGCAGCGGCAGTAACAGGGCCAGGAACCGGTGCATCAGGCGTGCGCAGGCGAGAGGATGGACTCGATGAGCGCGCGGTCGTTGCAGAGCCGGGGCACCTTGTTCTGCCCGCCCAGCCTGCCGCGCCGCCGCATCCATGCATGGAACGTGCCGCGCTCGAGCCGATGGGCCACCGGCCGCCGCAGCGCCATGTCGCCCCGGCGCTTGGCATCGTAATCCGAGTTCAACGCCCGCATGGCGGCATCGAGCTCGTCCACGAAGCGTTCCATGTCATCGGGCGGCCGCTCGAACTCGATGGCCCACTCATGGCCGCCGCGCGCCTCGCCCTGCATGTAGATGGGCGCAGCGGTGTACTCGGCCACCACGGCCCCTGTGGCGCGGCAGGCGGCCTCGATGCCGCGATCGGCATTGTCCACGATCAGCTCCTCGCCGAAGGCGTTGATGAAGCTCCGCGTACGGCCGCTCACCTGCACCCGGAAGGGCTTCACGCTGGTGAAGCGCACCGTATCACCGGGCATGTAGCGCCAAAGGCCGCCGTTCGTGCTGATGACCAGGGCGTAGTCGGTGCCGGGCTCCACCTCGTCGAGGAGCAGCGTGCGGGGGCGCTCCGTGCCGAGCTCCGAGAGCGGCATGAACTCGTAGAAGATCCCGTAGTCCAGCATGAGGAGCATGTCATCCGCGCCCCGCCGGTCCTGCACGGCGAAGAAGCCCTCGCTGGCGTTGTAGCTCTCCAGGTAGTTCATCTGGGGCGAGGGGATCAGGTCGCGGAACTGCTCCCGATAGGGCCTGAAGCTGACGCCACCGTGCATGAATAGCTCGAGATTAGGCCACACCTGGCCGATGTCGCGCTTGCCGGTGAGCTCGAGGATGCGGCGCAGGAGCACCAAGGTCCAGCTAGGCACGCCGGCGATGCACCGCACATCCTCGCGCATGGTCTCGCGCGCCATGCGCTCGATCTTCTCCTCCCAGTTCTCCATGAGCGCGGTCTCGATCACCGGGGTGCGCCTCACCTCCACCCAAACCGGCAGGTTGCGGATGATGATGGCGCTCAGGTCGCCGCTGTAGGCATCGCTGCGCAGCTGCTCGATGCTGCTGCTGCCGCCCACCACCAGGCTCATGCCCTGGTACAGCTTGCTGTCGGGCCGCTGCTGGTAGTGCAGCGCGATGAGGTCCTTCCCGCCTTTGTAATGGCAGTCCTCCAGCGCCTCGCGGCTGACCGGGATGAACTTGCTCCGGTCGCTGGTGGTGCCGCTGCTCTTGGCGAACCACTTCACATCCGTGGGCCAGAGCAGGTTCTGCTCGCCCTTGCGCAGGCGCGCCACATAGGGCTTCACGCCTTCGTAGTCCTGCACCGGTACGCGCTGGCGGAACTCATCCGGGGTGGTGATGGCGCCATAGTCGTGCTGCCTGCCCCACTCGGTGTAGCGGGCGGTGCGCAACAAGGAGTGGAAGACCTCCAGCTGGGCCATGATGGGGTTGTCCCGGAACAGCTCGATCTGCTGGAGGCGCTTCTTGATGAGGAAGCCGAAGAGGGCGTTCAGGGGCATGGGTGCGGCGGTGCGCCTATCTTCCGCCGAAAGTAATCGTGTGCGATGAACGACGGACAGCCCCTGTTGAAGATGCGTGCCGCGCTGGGGGATGACGGCGCCGTGCGGTACGAGCTGCCCCTCTCCCCCCCGCTCCCGCTCAACGACCGCATCGGGAAGCCCTTGACGCTGGCATTCACGGGCAAGCTGAGCTGCGTCAACTGCGGTCGGCGGGTGAAGAAGCTGTTCCAGCAGGGCTTCTGCTACCCCTGCCTGCAGTCCGCGCCGGAGGCCGCTGAGTGCATCGTGCATCCCGAGCTGTGCCGGGCGCACCTCGGCGAGGGCCGTGACCCGGAATGGGAGCGCACGCACCACGCCACCGAGCACACGGTGTACCTGAGCTTCACCGGCGACGTGAAGGTGGGGGTCACGCGCGCCACGCAGGTGCCCACGCGCTGGATCGACCAAGGCGCGACGGCGGCACTGGTCATCGCACGCGTCCCCTACCGGCAGCTCGCCGGGCTCATCGAGGTGGACCTGAAGCGCCTCTTCAAGGACAAGACGAATTGGCGCGCGATGCTGAAGGAGGCGGAGCCCGCCGCCGAAGCGCTCCTTGCGGCACGGGCGCAGGCCATCGGCGCCTTGCGCGACGACCTGCAGGAGCACCTCCTGCACGACGAGGCGCCCCAGGCGATACGGTACCCCGTCCTCGCTTACCCTCCGAAGGTGGCCAGCGTATCCTTCGAGAAGCAGCCCGAAATCGGCGGCGTGCTGGTCGGCATCAAGGGCCAGTACCTCATGTGGGAGGATGGCCGGGTGCTGAACATCCGCAATCAATCAGGCCACCACGTGGAGGTGCTGAACTGAGGGAGTGTAACCCCCGGGGCGCAACCCGCGTTGCAAGGGCAGGGTTTTGGTTAGGATCAGGCAACTGATCACAAGGGCAAGCGAACGGCCGCCGGATGGCGGCCGTTCGTGCTTTCCGGTCGGTCGGGGCGCGCTCAGCGCACCACGAGGTCGAAGGGCATGCGGGCCTGGATGCCGCTCCGGCTGCGGGCCTCCCGCACCAGGCGGAACTGCTCCAGCAGCTGGGCATCGTCGCCGAGGTACTGGCGGGCCACCCAGGCCCGGGCGTCCGCATTGAGGTCCTTCAGCAGCTTGTGCAGGAGATCCTCCTGCTCGGGCATCTCCACGCGGCGGTACTCCGAAAGGCTGGCTAGCCCGGCAGCGGCCGCGATGGCGTCCTCGAGACCTCCCAGCTCATCCACGAGGCCGCGCGCCTTGGCATCGGTGCCCGTCCACACGCGCCCTTGCCCGATGCTGTCCACCTGCGCGGGGGTGAGCTTGCGCCCTTCTGCCACGCGCTCCACGAATCCTGCGTAGAACTCATCCACCCATTGCTGCATCATGCGCTTCTCGTGGTCGGTGAGTGGGCGGTTGAGGTTGTACATGTCGGCGTGCTGGTGGGTCTTCACCCCATCGAAGGTGATGCCCAGCTTGTTGTTGAAGAAGCCCTCGGTATTGGGCACCAGGCCGAAGACGCCGATGGAGCCCGTGATGGTGGTGGGCTCCGCGTAGATGCGGGTGGCCGGGGCGCTGATGTAGTAGCCGCCGCTCGCCGCCACATCGCCCATGCTCACCACCACCGGCTTGGCCTCCGCGGCCAGCTTCACCTCGCGCCAGATCACCTCGCTGGCCAGGCCGCTGCCGCCTGGGGAGTTCACGCGGAGCACGATCGCCTTCACGGCGCTGTCCTCCCGAGCCTTGCGGAGGGTGGCCGAGAGCGAGGTGCTGCCGATGACATCGTCGCCGCTCTCCCCGCTGGAGATGCCGCCTTCCGCGTAGATCACCGCCAGCTTCGCATCCCCCTTGCCCTTGTCGGCATCGGCATCGAATGAGCGCAGGTACTTGCCAAGGCCTACGAAGGCGATCTCCTTCTTGCTGTCGAGCGCCATCCGCTCCTTCATGTCGGCCAGCACCTCATCGCGGTACTTGAGGCCATCCACCAGGCCGAGGTCGCGCGCCGTGGTGTCGTTGCGGGCCTCCAGCCCGTCGGCGATGCGGTCCAGGTCACCTGCTGCGATTCCGGTCTTCTCCGCCACGGCGGCCCGATGCTCCGTCCACAGCCCATCGAGCAGGGCGCGCACCTGCGCTTCATTGGCCGCACTCATGCTGTCCTCCGTATAGACCTCTCCGAAGCTCTTGAAGCGGTTATTGCTTCCGCGGATGAATTGCATCTCCACATCGAGCTTCTCGAAGAGTCCCTTCAGGAACATGTACTCGCTCTGCAGCCCGCGGTAGTCGAGCATGCCCTTGGGCTGCAGGTAGACCTGGTCCGCCGCCGAGGCGATGTAGTAGCTGCCCTGGGTGTAGAACTCCGCCCAGGCCACCACCGGCTTGCCGCTCTCCTTCTTGAACTCGACCAGCTTCTCGCGGACCTCGCGCAGCGTGGCGAAGCCGCCGTTCACCTGGGTGAGGTCGAGGAAGATGCCCTCGATGTGGTCGTCCTTCTTGGCGTGCTCCAATGCCGCGAGCACCTGGTTCAGGCCGACCTTCGACTCAGCCGAGAAGGGCCCGAGGTCGATGTCCAACTGCTCCTCGTCGCCACGGTCCACCAGCCGCTGATCCAGCGTTAGGTGCAGCACCGAGCCGTCCTTCACCTTGGCGGGCTTGCCCTTCGAGCCAAGGCCGGCGCCGATGGCGGCGATCATGCCGAAGAAGAGGACCATCAGCACCACGCCGATCACCAGGGTGCCGAGCATGGATGCGAACATGAACTTGAAGAACTCTCTCATGGGGTCAGGGGGGATTTGCGGCCCCGAAACTAGGCTGAGCGCACATCGCCCGGCCCCGGCCGATACACGAACGGGGCGCGGGATGGATGGGAGGGCGGTGACCGGATAGCTTTGGGGCCATGAGCGGAGTGGCCGAGGCCTTGCTGCTGCTGGGGGGGAATGCTGGGGACCCCATGGCGAACCTGGAGCGCGCCGAGGCGGGCATCGCGGCGCGCACGGGCTCCATCCTGGCCCGCAGCCGCGATCACTGGACCCTGCCCTGGGGATTCGACGACGACCGCCTGTTCCTGAACCGGGCTCTGTTGGTAGAGACCGCCCTCGCGCCTACCGCACTGATGAAGGAGCTGCTGGGCGTTGAGGCCGAATTGGGCAGGACCCGCCTGCCGGATACGCGCTATGCGGCACGCACCATCGACATCGACATCCTGCTGATCGGCAGCCGTACGATCGACGCACCGGGGCTCACCGTGCCGCACCCCCGCCTGCACGAGCGGCCCTTCGCCTTGGCACCCGCCGCGGACATCGCACCGGATTGGGTGCATCCCGCACTCGGCCGCACGGTGCTCCAGCTCCTGATCGACATTCGGCGGCACGGTTGACGCACCATGCGCTACGGCTACATCGCCATCGAAGGGCTCATCGGGGCCGGCAAGACCACGCTGGCCCGGCGGCTCGCCGACCTCAGGGGCGGGCGCCTGGTGCTGGAGGAGTTCGATGACAACCCCTTCCTGCCGCGCTTCTACGCTGAACCTGAACGCTATGCGTTCAGCGTGGAGCTCTCCTTTCTGGCCCAGCGCTACCACCAGCTCAAACGGGTCACCGAGCAGGACCTGTTCAGTCCGGTCACCATCGCCGACTACTCCATCGGGAAATCGCTCGTCTTCGCCAGCGCCACCCTACCCCCGGACGAGCATGCGCTGTTCCGCGACCTCTACCAGATCATGTACGCGGACCTCCCGCAGCCGGAGCTCATCGTATACCTGCACCTGGGCATCGAGCGCGTGCGCGAGCGGATCCGGCAGCGGGGCCGCGGCTACGAGCAAGCGATCGGCGCCGACTACCTCATGCGGCTGCAGGAGCGGTACATGGACCACCTGATGAAGGCGGCCTCCACCCGAGCGCTCATCGTGGACCTCGGGCAGTCGGACCTGCTGCACGACGCGGCCGCCTTCGACCGGCTCCTTGGCCTGATCGAGGAAGAGGCGCCGTACGGCTACCGCATCGCAACCCTCTGAAGCGCACGGCGCTATGTGAAGAAATCAATCGGGTGCCAGCGGGAATCCCCGGATAACGGTGTTTATACTTGCCGCCGAATTCACCCAACACGCCCTCCTTATGGAAAAGCGCCACCTGAAAGGCCTTTCGATCCTCGCCGCCGGCACGCTCGTGATTACCGGCTGCGGAGGACTCGGAAAAATGAAGAAGTACGCCGAGAACATCAAGTACACGGTTGAACCGAATCCCCTCATCGTACAAGGCGATTCCGTAGCCATCAGCGTGAACGGCAGCTTCCCGGGGAAGTACTTCTACCGCAAGGCCCAGGTGGAACTGACCCCCACCCTCACCTACGCCGGCGGTGAGACGCCCTACAAAATGGTGGGCTTCCAGGGCGACAAGGCCGTGGGCAACTACACCGTCATCCCCTATGAGGCGGGCAAGAGCTTCAGCTACACCGGCAAGGTGGCCTACACGCCGGCCATGAGCACCAGCGAACTGGTGGTGAAGATCCTGGGCAAGCAGGGCAGCAAGGAGATGCCCTTCGACCCGTTCAAGCTGGCCGACGGGGTCATCACGACGCCTTATCTCATGCTCAGCGATGACAAGGTGCTGCTCGGCAAGGATGCCTTCCAGCGCGTCACCAGCCACAACCAGGACGCCACCATCCAGTATCTCGTGAACAGCAGCGTTGTGCGCCCAGGCGAGGTGAGCGATGCCGATGTGAAGGCGCTGGCCGCCTTCATCAAGGCGAGCCTGAAGGACCCCAGCGTGCAGATCAAGGGCATGTCCATCGATGCCTGGGCCAGCCCCGAGGGCGAGCTGAGCAAGAACGAGAACCTGGCCGACGACCGTGCCAAGAGCGCCATGGCCTGGGCGAAGGGCGAGCTGATGCGCAGCAAGGTGGAAGCCGCCAAGGCTGAGGCCTTCTTCACGCTCAATCCCCGCGGCGAGGACTGGGAGGGCTTCAAGCGGGCCATGCAGGCCAGCACCACGGTGCCCGATAAGGAACTGGTGCTCCGCGTGCTGGAGATGTACCCCGATCTGGCCAAGCGCGAAGAGGAGATCCGCAACATGGCCGCCACCTACAAGGAGATCGCCGAGCACATCCTGCCGCAGCTCCGCCGCAGCGAGATGCGCCTCAACTTCGACCGTGTCGGCAAGACCGACGAGCAGCTCACCGCGATGAGCAAGAGCATGCCCGATTCGCTGACCGTGGAGGAGCTGCTCTTCAGCGCCACGCTGACCAGCGACCTCAATGAGCAGCTCCGCATCTACCGCGAAGCGAGCCGCATTCATCCCACTGACTACCGCGGCCCGAACAACGCCGGCTACGTCCTCTTTCAGCAGAACAAGCTGGCCGAGGCCGAGGCTGAGTTCCAGAAGGCCAACAGCATCCAGGAGAACCCTGTGAGCACGAACAACCTCGGCGTGTGCGCCCGGTTGAAGGGTGACCGCAAGAAGGCCATGAGCCTCTACCAGAAGGCCACGGCTGCCGGCCCCGAGGTGAAGTACAACATGGGTATTGTCCATATCCAGAATGGCGACTATGGCAGCGCCAGCAGCAACATGGGCAGCGTCAATAGCGTGAATGCGGCGCTGGCCAAGGTGCTGGGCGGAGATGCCGCCGGCGCCCAGCGCATCCTGGAAGCGGCTCCGGACAAGGACACCGCTACCGGCCACTACCTCATGGCCATCATCGGTGCCCGCCAGAGCAATGGCGACATGGTGCGGAACCACTTGGGCATGGCCGTGCAGAAGGATGCCAGCCTGCGCGAGAAGGCGATGAAGGACCTCGAGTTCCGCAACTTCAAAGGGCAGCTGGGCCTCTGATTCCGGTGCGCTCGGAAGCAGAAGCCCCCGTCGCAGGACGGGGGCTTCTGCTTTTCAGCGCTTCGCCAGGGCTCCCTTCACCGGCCCATGCCCTTCACCGATCCATGGAGGACCTGGACTGGGCCTTGATCGGACCGCAGGCAGTGTCTCCAACGCCCAGGTGATGCGGCCGTTGCGCCGGATGCCCCCCCGGGCATCCGGAAGCATCCATGTTGCATCACGCCGGAGGATGGAATGGACCCGGACGTGGGCGGTCCCGCCCTAGGGCTCCAGCTCCCACACGGTGCTGCGGCGCCTGAACGGCTGTTTGATGCGCTCCTTGTGCTGAAGCACGAACGCCATCACGAGGTAGACCACCAGGTGGGCACCGGCCGTGATGAAACTGAGGTAGATGAAGCTCAGGCGCACCTGCTCGGTCTTCACATTGAGCTTGCCGGCCCACCAGGCGCAAACGCCGAAGGCTTGCTGCTCGAACCAGGAACGGATGGGCGTGACCATGGCGATGCGCATTGGGCCGTGGCTGATCGGCTCCGATCAGAAGACGATCTTGGCGCGGCGGATGCGTGCCCGGTACTTCTTGCTGCCGCTCTTGTACTTGTACATCTTCCAGTCGGCCGTGAACTTCAGGAAGAGGTAGGCATCGAGGTCCTTCTCATCGCCCCGCTGCTGACCGGTGGCCGTGGGGTTGATTCCCTGCTCCTGCATGTAGGGCGTATTCAGCCCCGGATTCGCCAGATACGCCGCCACATCGCCGCGCGCTTCGCGGATGGCGGCGTTGTCGTAGTAATTGGTGCTGACGTCGTCGATGTAGTCGGTGAAGGTCTTGGTATACTGCAGCTCCAGTCCGCCGCTCCACTGCTTGGTGAAGGCCCTGCGGATGCCCAGGCCCATGGGGATGCAGATCTGGTAGTTGTTGTACTCCTCGGCACCGTTGGGGAGCCCCTGACCCTCCGTCCCCAGGGGCTTCAGGCGCACCCAGGCATTGTTGAACTGGGCGCGCGGATCGAAGTAGAAGCCGCCCACACCGGCGAAGAGGTAGAGGCCCACCCGGCTGCTCTTGGTGCCCTTCACCCCCCGGAGGTCGTAGATGTGGCCTAGCTCCTCCCGGTAAAGGTGGAGCTCATAGACGAGCGACAGCTCGAAGACATCCGATTTGAAGCTGAGGTTCCGGTTCTGGCGGAATGGCTCCGTGGTGAGGTTATCGTTCCCTGCCAGCACACCGTAGGTGAACCGCAGGCGCAGCGCCTGCTGGCGTGCCAGGTAATAGCGATAGGCCAGGCTCGCCGCAGGACGGGTCTGGCTGATCTCCAGGTCCCACACGAATGGGGACCCGATCTGGTTGCGGCCACCCAGCTCCCCGAGGAAATTGGCGATGCCGAAGCCGAACTCGACCTCCTGGCGGTGCGTCTTCCAATAGGTGGATTGGCGGAAATACTGCCCGCTCGCCGCATCGGCCAACAGAATGGCCACGACGGAACTGAGGACGTAACGGAGTAGGGTTCGCTGCATGCGGCGGGTCGGCAGTCGGCCAAATATAGAGGGATGCGCCCTAACGGGCCAGTTCGCCTCAGGGTTCCGTCCTCATAGACCGGTTGAACCCGCGATGGTTGCCTCTGCAGCCGGGCCCTCCGCCGTGAGGGCATGGAGCACCACGCCCGCGCAGACCGAGACGTTCAAGGAGTGCTTGCTGCCGCGCTGGGGTACGACCAGGCAGGCATCGCACGCCCGCACCACCTCGTCGGAGACCCCATGGAGCTCATTTCCGAGCACCAGCGCCAAAGGCCCGGAGGCCATGCCCTTGGCCCGCTCGAGGGGCACGGCCATCAAGGTCTGTTCCACGGCCACCACGCGATAGCCCTCCGCCTGCAAGCGCTCCACGGCGACCTTGGAATCGGCGCAATGCTCCCATGGCACGGATAGCGTGGCACCCAACGCCGTTTTCTCGATCTCGCGGTGCGGCGGGCAGGGCGTGAAGCCGCAGAGCACGATCCGCTCCACCCCGAACGCATCGGCCGACCGGAAGATGGAGCCCACGTTGTGGCGGCTGCGCACATCGTCGAGCACGACGACCAGGCGCTGGTGCAGTCCGTGCCGGTAGTCCTGCGGAGGGATGCGGCCGAGTTCCTCGATGGTCAGCTTGCGGTCCGTGGCAGGCATGGCGGTGTTGTCAGCAAGTTGTGGAAGGGCGCCGGGAGCAGGGCCGTACTTTGGAGGCCGGCTTCAAGCAAAGCCGCCGAAACCATGGCCAAAGCCGCCGGAGACACCCCTTTGATGCGCCAATATGCATCGATCAAGGGAAAGTACCCGGACGCGATCCTGCTGTTCCGCGTCGGTGACTTCTACGAGACCTTCGGCAGCGATGCCATCACCGCCTCGCGCGTCCTGGGTATCACGCTCACGCGCCGGAACAATGGCGGCAGCCAGGACGAGCTCGCAGGCTTCCCGCACCATGCCTTGGACAACTACCTGCCCAAACTGGTGCGCGCCGGATTCCGGGTGGCGGTTTGCGACCAGCTGGAGGACCCGAAGCAGGCGAAGACCATCGTGAAGCGCGGCGTGACCGAGGTGGCCACGCCGGGCGTCTCCTTCAGCGACCAGGTGGTGGAGCGGCGCGACAACCATTGGCTGGCCGCCCTCTGCGGCGGGCCGGGCGCCTACGGCCTCGCCTTCCTGGATGTCACCACAGGTGAGTTCCTGGTGGCGGAGGAGACCGCCGAGCCGATGGGCAAGCTCCTGGCCGGCCATGCGCCGCGCGAGCTGCTGGTGCCCAAGGGGGCGAAGGACCCCTTCCTGCTCGAGAGCCAAGGCCGGCTGCACAGCTTCGGCCTGGACGATTGGGCCTTCGCGGAGGAGTTCGCCCGCGAGCGCCTGCTCGGGCAGTTCGGTACCGCCACCCTCAAGGGCTTCGGCATCGAGCACCTGAAGCTGGCCCAGCGTGCCGCCGGCGCGGTGCTGCACTACCTGGGCGAGACCCGGCACGACCGTCTAGCGCACATCTCCTCCATCCGCTGGCTGCGGCCCGCGGACCATGTGGGGCTGGACCGCTTCACCATCCGCAACCTGGAGCTCGTGTCGCCGGTGAACGAAGGGGCCCGCACCCTGCTGGAGAGCATGGACCGGTGCGCCACGCCGATGGGTTCGCGGCTGCTGAAGCGCTGGCTGCTGCTGCCGCTACTGGACCGCAGCGCCATCGAGGAGCGTCTGGACCGCGTGCAGGGCCTGATGGCCACCCCGGTCGTCGAGGAGCGGTTGGGATCCGCGCTCCCCCGCATCGGCGACCTGGAGCGCCTCGCCGGCAAGGCGGCGGCGGCGCGCATCGCGCCGCGGGAGCTGCTGCAGCTCGCGCAGGCGCTGGAGGCCGCTCAGGAGGTGCACGATGCCCTTGCCGGCGGCGGTGATGCCCTGGTACGCGCAGCGGCGGGAATCACGCCGCCGCTGGAGCTCGCTGCAGCGATCCGGTCGGCCATCGAGCCTGAGACGCCGGCTACCCTGGCCAAGGGCGGAGTCATCCGCGGGGGTGTGCACGCGGAACTCGATGAGCTGCGCCACGTGACCACCCATGCCAAGGAGCTGCTGCTCGAGGTGCAGCGCCGGGAGATGGAGCGCACGGGGATCGGCTCCCTCAAGGTCGGCTACAACAATGTCTTCGGGTACTACCTGGAGGTGCGCAACGCGCACAAGGAGAAGGTGCCATCGGAATGGGTGCGCAAGCAGACCCTGGTGGGCGCCGAGCGGTACATCACCGACGAGCTCAAGTCGCTGGAGGAGCGGATCCTGGGCGCCGAGGAGCGCATCCTGGCGCTCGAGGGCGAGCTGTACGGCGCCCTGGTGCAACGCGTGGTGGAACGGATCGGCGATGTGCAGGGCTGCGCTCATGCCGTGGCCGCGCTCGATGCGCTGCGCTCCTTCGCGCTGAGCGCAACCGCGCTCGGCTATTGCCGCCCGGTGATCGATGAAGGCCGGGTGCTCGACATACGCGACGGGCGCCACCCCGTGATCGAGCAGCAATTGCCGCCGGGAGAGGCCTATGTGGCCAACGATGTACTGCTCGATCCCGATGAGCGCCAGCTGGTGGTGATCACCGGCCCCAACATGAGCGGCAAATCAGCGCTGCTGCGGCAGACGGCGCTCATTGTGCTGATGGCGCAGGTGGGCAGCTTCGTGCCGGCGCGCGCGGCCCGGATCGGCCTGGTGGACCGCATCTTCACACGGGTGGGCGCCAGCGACAACCTGAGCACCGGCGAAAGCACCTTCATGGTGGAGATGAACGAATCGGCGAGCATCCTCAACAACCTCACCGATCGCAGCCTGGTGCTCCTCGACGAGATCGGGCGCGGCACCAGCACCTACGATGGGATCTCCATCGCCTGGGCCATCGCCGAGTACCTGCATGAGCACGCCGCACGGCCCAAGACGCTCTTCGCCACGCATTACCATGAATTGAACGAGATGGCCGCCACCTTCCCCCGCATCCACAACGCCAATGTGGCGGTTCGCGAAGTGGATGGGCGCGTGCTCTTCCTGCGGAAGCTGGTGCCGGGCGGGAGCGATCGGAGCTTCGGCATCCATGTGGCGCAGATGGCCGGCATGCCCAAGGCGGTGGTGGAGCGCGCCAAGAAGGTGCTGGCCCACCTGGAGCGCAGCCACGCGGGCGACCTGGGCGAGAGCGGACCCGAGCCCGCACGGCGCCCGAGCCCAAGCCTCAAGGGCATGGCCCCTGAGCCCCAGCTGAGCTTCTTCCAGCTGGACGACCCCGCACTCGAGGGCATCCGGGAACAGCTCACCGAGCTGGACATCGACACCCTCACCCCGGTGGAGGCGCTGCTGAAGCTCAACGAGATCAAGCGGATGGCCGGGGCCGGCACCGCCAGGCTCCGGAAAGCCTGATCCGATCGACGGCCCGCGGATTTGCAGTGATTGTTCCATCGCCTATATTTGCGCCCCCTACGCGAGAGTAGCTCAGTTGGTAGAGCACGACCTTGCCAAGGTCGGGGTCGCGGGTTCGAGTCCCGTTTCTCGCTCAAGACGATGCCTCCTTCACGGGAGGCATCGTTGCTTTGCGGCCTGGCCATCCGCGCCCGGGTGGTGAAATGGCAGCCACGAGGGACTTAAAATCCCTTGGTCCGCAAGGGCCGTGCGGGTTCGAGTCCCGCCCCGGGCACCGGCGCATGCCGATCGTTCGCTCGGCAGGAGCGCCCTCCGCGTCGCAGCACGGTGCTTCATGCCGGCCAAGGGGGTAACAAAGGTTCTATTGACCCTTTTCGCGCAGGCCGTGACTTTTGGCCCCGGCACAAGCCCTGCCGCCCATCATGAAGCACATCCCGGTTCCCTTCCTTCTGCTCCTTGCGCTTGGGATCAGCCCCGTCCAAGGCCAGCTCATCCATGAGCGCTCCGCCCGCTGGGGCGGCAGCGGAAGCGATCAAGTGACGGCCACGGCGTTGGCACCGGACGGCTCCATGCTGCTGAGCGGCACCTTCAGCGGCACAATCGACCTGGACCCCGGACCCGGCCAGGTCAACGTCACAGCCACGCCGGCCGGAACCGTCAACTGTTTCGCCGTAAAGCTCGGGCCGGATGGAAGCTATGCATGGGGCTTCGCCCTGGCCAAGCCCGGCATTCCGGCAGGCGTGGCGTTCGCCACGGCCGGCGATGCGCTTGTAGCGTGGTCGTTCAATGGTGCGGCCGACATCGATCCCGGACCCGGTCAGCAGCTGACCCCGAACCAGGGGAACCACACGGCCGTGCAGCGGCTTGATGCGGCCAGTGGCGCGCTCATCAGCCACCTGGTGATCACAAGCCCGGTGGGCCAGTTCTTCTCCTCGGCGCACTCCACGCTGGGCCTGGAGGCCGCCCCAGACGGCGGCTTCGCCATCCACGGCTCGTTCGGGGACAACCTCGACCTGGACCCCGGCACCGGTACGGCCGTGGTGAACTCAAATGGCGGCGCCGATGCATTCATTGCGCGCTACGCCGCCGACATGAGCTTCGCATGGGGCCTGGGCCTCGGAGGCATCGGCAATTTCACCGACCAGACGAGCGATATCCGCTTCGATGCGGACGGGGCATTGTATGCGGGAGGATTCTTCAACAGCGGCACCGACTTCGACCCGGGAGCGGGCCAGGCCGTCATTCCACCGGCCAGCAGTGGCCGCGATGCCTGCGTGGCCAAGTACGGCGCCGATGGCAGCTACCTCTGGCACGCGCGCATGCTGTCACCGGGATC